>ERZ791821.55-NODE-55-length-117064-cov-4.699160_pt1 | contig 117064 bp, 103 predicted proteins | sample MGYA00510300_ERZ791821 | MGnify/ENA primary metagenome ERZ791821 (study PRJEB30046, sample SAMN00792034) | human gut metagenome | study: EMG produced TPA metagenomics assembly of the A metagenome-wide association study of gut microbiota in type 2... | reverse complement strand
AATTGTGCAGAGTTTGTAGCATATATTAGAAATGAAGTATATGCTTATGATTTGAATAACTATGTAAAAAAAGGGAATTATCAAACATATCGTCCGTCAATCAGTATAGCAACAAAGAAGCTGGCTACGATATTTGGATTAGATTATATGGTTCCTGCGAGTTGGTATATTAGATTAGTATGTGAAGAGTTTGATAAGATTGGTATAGTAACAAGAGAATGCGCAGGAATATGTCCATTAGAGTTATCTGAAAAAGAAAAACTCAACATTTCGCCTATATTCCAACAAGAATTAAATAGAATGAATTATTTTGATGCGGTTTGTTTCCAAAGAGACCACAAAGAAGAAAATTATTTTGTCGAGATAGATAATAATGGTAAAATAAATCAAGTTATTGCTCTCGACAATGATTCTCCTATGACTTTTTTTCCCATACCAAAGCTCTCTTTTTCAACTAGTGTACTTTGTACACCGGTGTGTTATGGGAAAAAACCTAATCGACCATATATAGATGAAGAGTTCTATAATATACTTATGAGAATTAAAATGAGAAAACTTTATAGCTGTGTTAAAATGGAAATTCCATTTGTGCAACGTTTGTGTATGGTAATACGATTTAGCACTTTAAAAAAAGTGATGGTGAGGATCCAAGTTTTAAATAAAGATGAGTGGTCCGTAGAAACTATTCATAAAGAAATAAGCGGTGAATACGGAAAGACATATTTGAAACACTATATAGAATGTGATGAAAATCAACTAATTGCAGAAATAATGGGAGTAGAAAAAGATGAGTGAAAAAAAAATCGGTTTTGTTGTTCCTTACTTTGGTAATTTACCAGACTATTTTCAAGTGTGGTTAGATAGTTGTAAAGATAATCCTACAATTGATTGGCTTTTGTTTACAAATGATAAATCACAATATGAATATCCTTCAAATGTAAAAGTGCAATATACGACGTTTGAAGATATACAAGTGTTAATTAAGAGAAATTATGAATTTGATGTAAAAATAGAGTCACCATATAAACTTTGTGATTATAAAATTGCATATGGTGAAATATTTAAGGAATATCTTGTAAACTATGATTTTTGGGGGTACTGTGATGTTGATCTAATATGGGGAGATATCAGAAAATTCTATACAAACGAATTATTAGATGAATATGATAAAATTGGCAATCAAGGCCATGCAACAATATACAGAAATGATATAGAAGTGAATGCACGCTATAAATTTAAAATTGATGATGAATCATATATAGATGATTTTATGACAAATGATATTTGTTGTACAGATGTTAAGTTGATTCGTAAAATTTATGAGAACTATAAGTTTAAGTCATATGATGAAGCAATTTATGCAGGACTTGAAAAATATGAACCGGCATTTTATTTACAAGCAAAACCAAGGACCGAAGCTTGGAAAAACAAGCATCAAATTTTTTTGTTAGAAAAAGGAAAATTGATTCGTTATTATACTAATGAGAGAAATGAATTATTTCAAGAGGAATATCTATATATTCATTTCTTTTGTAGACCTATGAAAAATTTGATTACTTCAATGGAAAGAGTTTTAATATATCCCGACACTTATCGAACCTTTACAGAAATAATAACTCCAAAGTTGGTCAAAAAATATGGGAAAAAATCTAAAATAAGTTATTATTATAGAGTTTTTTTACAAAATAGACATCGAATTTCAATTAAAAAGATTATTAGTTATTTTGAAATTAAGAAAAAATACGTAAATACAAAAAGATAATGGAAGGAAAAAGAATAAGTGGGAAGAATTGCAAAGAATTATATATATAATTTGATATATCAGAGTTTTTCTATGTTTGTTCCGTTAATTACAGCTCCCTATTTAGCTAGGACTTTGGGGCCTAATGGGACAGGCATATATGGTTATGTAAACTCAATGACAACGTTGATTTGTACTTTTGTTTTACTAGGAATATATAATTATGGAAATAGACAAATCGCATACGTGAGAGATGATGAAGAAGCATTATCAAATACTTTTTGGCAAGTGATGTCTTCGAGAATAGTAATTGCAATTTTTGGAACTATAGTATATTTTGTTATAACAATGTCTCTCGGAAAATATAGATTTTTATTTGCAATATATTATACGTATATGATAGGTTATTTTATCGATCCAACATGGCTTTTTGTTGGAGTTGAAGATATGAAATGGGCATTGCTGAAAAATATGTTAACTAAAATCATAGCCGTAGCAGGAATATTTCTGTTTGTAAAAAATGAAAATGGAGTGTCAATTTATCTTCTTATACAAGGTCTTTCAATTGCAATAGCAAACGCATTATCATTTACGCAAATAAAACGGTATGTGAAAAAAGCGCATTTTGATTTTAGTAATGTTAAATCAGATATATTGAATTCAGCATTATTGTTTTTACCATCAGTAGGTACAGTCATATATACTCAATGTGATAAAATAATGTTGGAATTGATGACAGGAAATTCAAATTCAGTAGCTTTTTATGATTATTCAGAAAAGTTAATTACAATTCCATTAGCGTTTATTACTGCAATTAGCACAGTAATGATGCCAAGAATAGCAAATGAATTTAAAAATGAAAATAAAAATATAATTCAAGAATTATTGAATAAATCTGCAAGATATTCATTGTTTATTGCATTTCCAGTTATGTTTGGAATGATAGCAATTTCTGATAAACTCGTTCCATGGTATTTAGGTGCTTCATTTGAACCTACTATTAGAGCTATAAAGATTATGGCGCCAATATTGATAACTAATACGTTGATTGGTATTTCAGGTAGTCAGTTTTTTACTGCTACTAATCAGATAAAAGTATTAATTATATCGCAATTCAGTGCTGCGATATTAAATATATTTGTAAATATTATGCTGATTCCGCAGTATAGTTTTATGGGAGCAACAGTTGCAACTTTATTGACTAGTTGTGTTAGTGTATGTATACAATTTTACTACATGTTAAAACAAATTAAGCTACCTAATATATTTCAATACGGATTTAGTTGTGCAGCAATGTCTATTATAATGTATGTGATAATTTTAGTTGTTACACATAATTTTCCAGCTACAGTGTTAACAACTATGTTACAGGTAATTATAGGTGGAGGTGTATATTTAGGCATTTCCATATTAAGAAAAGACCCACTAGTGAAAGAAATATTGTTTAAAGTTTTAAAGAAAGTCTAAGTGAAAAATAATTGATAGAACGATTCATTCATGGGAAAATTAAGGCACTCAAAGCCGTGACAAAACACATGTTATTATGTGAGAATAACTGGAGATTATATGTGAACTTCCAGTAAATTTCACACCTAAATAAATAAAAAAGTTCAAAAAAATCCGAGATATCCGAGGTCGATTGTGAGAAAGATCTTGTAAAGATGAAAAAAATTACAAAGAATCCAGTTTCTGTAGAAGATTTGAAAAAATTGTTAAGGGAAAAGTATAGGGAAAATGTGTAATTAGGTGGATGAAATTTTCGTATTTATAATGGAGAGTATATTCGAAAATTCAAGTCTAATGCAAGAATGCTATATTCTACATCGGAAAGAGTAGAAATGCTGGGAACACTCAAAACTGTTGATAGGGGTGTTGTTTATAAGACTATAGGTATAGAAGAGTTGGAAAAAAGAGATTAGCTTAAAAAGAACGCAAGGTATCTGTTTGTCTGATATTAAAAAGTCTATTGAAGAATAATAAGTTATGTAGGGAAGGAGTATAGATAATGCATCATAGAAGTGGGGGGACCGCAGTAGCTCCAGGAAAAATCTGATATACAGAATAGTAATTGTAATATTGGCAGCACTGCTGGGAATCCTTTTGTGGATGAATAAAGTAGATGAAGATAAAAAATCTGCAGAATTAAAGGTGCTTAACCAGAAAATTTCTCAGGAGAAACAAGAAAATCAGGCGGCGTTGAAACAGCAAGAGGATGAAGCCAGCTTCTATCAGAAGCCGGCAGATGGATTTGATGTGAATGTACTGATTGTAGGTGACTCCATTGGTGAGGGTGCAGGTACAGAGACAGATGGACAACAGTGGTTTGAGAAGTTACAGGGCTATCTGAGAACTGAAAACAATGTATCGGTTTCGCTGACAAATGTTTCAATGGGCGGTAATGCTTCCTATGCCGGTTATGTCCGGACGATGGCCTTGAACGATGATGTGAATTATGATTTGGCTATTATCTGTTATGGACAGAATGATGGTACAGATGGTTTCTCTATGAATTACGAATCCATCATCCGAGCCATCAGAAGGAAGTACCCGGATTGTTCTATCCTCTCTATTCTGGAATCCTCTCAACGTGAGTATACAGAGAAAATGACTACCATCCAGAGCATTTGTGAACACTATTCGATCCCAATAGCAGATACAATTGCCGCTTTCAGCAATTCTGATAAAGCCTATGAAGATTTGTCCAATGATGGCGTTCATCCAAATGATGCTGGGCAGGAAATCTATTTTGAAACGGTCAAATCTGTCATTGATGATAACATAGCTGCTTCTACAGGCAAGATGGAAGATACTGATGTGATCAATGCCGATGTGCACAAGTTTGATAACTTCGTCTGGTACGATGCAAGTTCAGATTTTGAACGAGTTGACGACACTACTTTTACCATCAGTACAAGTGCATCTGGTATACTAGGTATTGACTATACTTATGAATCCGGAGATAACAAAGCAGATATCTATGTGGATGGAGAACTGTTTGAATCTCCAACTGTAACATTTGATTATGATTTCTCACAGAGACATATCCTGGTAGTCAGTGATAATTGCATAGTGAAGAACGAAATCAAAGTAGTGTTTACCAGTAAAGAACAAGCCGATGGTTTCAATGGAATGTGCTTCAGCTGGGAATAAGTGATGAGAGATACAGGTGGTCTGACCCCATAAAGCGAAAGCATTGTAAGTACAGTAAAGAAGTAGAAGAAGTGTTGGAATAGTATTTAGATATTCCGGCACTTCTTCTACTTGCGGATTGACGCGGAAGGTACGCTACCGGCTGCACGTAGTGAGAACAGTAACACAACACTTGCGAACACCAAAGCATTAAAAAATTCAGCTTGCAATAATAGAATTCTCATGCTAATCTAATACCACGCAGTCATCATTCTGATGAACTGCAAAAAGATCTATGAACCAAATCGGTAATTATTCAATAAGCTCAGAATTCCGAGCAGATAATCCAATGACAAAACCAAAAAGATGAATATTGGTTGAAGATTATGTGATGGAGTGAGTTTCGCGTTATTGTTTGTTACTGTTCACACGATGTGCGACCAGCAACGCATCTCGCCATTTTAAATCGCCTTTGGCGATGGGGCGAGATGCATTCAAGTCAAAACACGCATCCTCCGTGTCAATCAGCGGAGTGATTGACACGGGAGTGAACAGTAACATTGTTTCTCAAATATCTGATTTTAACGGGATAGTTACTTCCATAGAAAACTATCTTGTGTTAAGATAAATATAACTTTAGAATCCTCTACTTCAGGCAATCATTCGTTGCACAGAAGAGAGGAGAATTCTATGAAAGAAAACAAGAAAAGTGTATCAACAAGGAGAGTATCATCACATTGTAAAGCATCGAAAGAGAAGAAGGAAGACTTTATCATGCTTCCTACGGTAGATTTCTGCTTCAAAGAATTGATGCAGAATGACAATATCCGTAAGAATATCATTGCAGCATTATTAAATGTTCCGTCCAGCGAGGTGGAGAACACAGAACTTATGCCTACAATTCTCAGAAAAGAATCGAAAGATGATAAGTATGGGATTTTAGATGTCCGGGTGAAACTGAAAGATGGAGAGCAGATCGATTTTGAGATGCAGGTAGAAGCATTTGATTGTTGGGCAAACCGTTCTGTTTATTATCTGAGTAAGATGTATGCAGGTGAAATCAAAGAAGGTGAGGGATACGATTGTTTGAAGAAGTGTATCCATGTGAGTATTCTTGCATATGATCATTTTCAAGATGATAAAGAATGTTATCGTAGAATTGTATTCTGTGATGCAAAGACAGGAAAAGAGTATACAGATCTTATGGAGATGCATATCTTAGAATTGTCGAAACTTCCGCCGGAAGAGAAAAATGAGACAAACCTGTTGCAGTGGATGCGCTTTCTTGGAGGAAAAACCAGAAAGGATTTTGAAGAAATGGCAAAGAAAAATTCTGAATTGGAAGAAGCATATGACGTATTGGACAAATTAAGCGCAGATGAAAAGAAGAGGTTAGAATACGAGACAAGACAAAGAGCGATCAGAGATTACAATATAGGAATGTTAACCGCAGAAAGACGAGGAATTGAAGCTGGTCGTAAGATTGGAATAACAGAAGGACGAACAGAGGGCAGAGCAGAAGGAGAAAGCAGAATTAATCGGTTAAATGTTGAATTGTCAAAGCGTGGGCGTACAGAAGATATATTGAAAGCGGCAGTTGATAAGGAATATCAGGAAAAGCTGTTGAAAGAGTTTGAGTTATAATCTAATTTATGGGATATAAGGGATATCTCGGACACGTGGAATTTTCTGAAGAAGAAATGTTTTTTTGCAGGGGACTTGGAATCCGTTCTTTGATCTCCTATGAAGGGGATAATGTAAAAGACCTGATCTCTGTTTTTCATGACGCTGTAGATGAATATTTGAGATTGTGTAAAGATTGGAAAACTTTAGATTATGAAATCGGTGAAATAAATCGAAAAAGTAAAAGAACATATTAGAAAGGATTAAACACTAATGGAAAATAAAGAGATGAGCCAAGAAAAAATAGAATCCCCAGATAAAAAACTAATTCAACATAGTGAGTCAAAGAAAGCAATAAACGGATTTCAGGGGAGTATTGTATGTGCTATTATTTTGGGGTTTATTGCTATTATCTTACATAGATTATTAGAAGGAGTAATAGTACAAATTTCTTTTTGGATATTAATTTTACTAGCAATTTTTTGCCTTTTGGTTGCAACGAGTTGTTTTTTTGATTGGAAAACAGCGAAAAAAATAGAAAAATTAGAAGAAGAGACCCAAAAAGAAGAAAAAGAATTTGCAGAGATTGATTTCAATAAGCGAGCATTACGAGCCGAAAAAATGTTTAAAATGAATCAAAAAGAACTGATGAGATATTACGATATGAATTTAGCTCAAACCAAATTTCTTTCAGGCTTAGGAATTATGATGATTATATTTGGAATAGTGATTGTAGTAGTCAGTCTGGTTATGTATGTGTATACAGATTCAGATAAAACATTGCTAACAGTTGGGAATATAAGTGGAATACTAATTAATTTTGTTGGAGCTGTTTTTATTAGAATGTATACACATAATGTAGAGGCAGCAGTTAAATTTCATGCAAAATTTGCAGAAAGTAATAATTTACTGCTTGCTAATTCAATTGCTAATAAAATAGAAGATGAAAAATTAAGAGAAGAGACATTATCAGAAATTGCAAAGGATATTATTGTATATAATAACACGATATCAGATTGAAAACGAGGCGGAGAAATGACAAAAGATGAATACAATTTAAAGTATTGGATGTTCTATATGCAGCTTGAGAATGATTTTAGTAAAACTTTCAATTATGTTGAATTTGCAGATGACAATTTAAGTGCATATTCAAAGGAATATGCGAAACAATTAATATCTATAGGTTCAGAACTTGATATAGTTTTTAAAGCACTTTGTAATGAAGTTGATTCAACGAGAGCAAGATCATGCATAACAGATTATGCTAATATTCTCTGTGGATATGATAATCTGACAGATGCAACAGTACAGTTCAGTTATAACAAAGAAAGTTATAAACCATTTGAAGGATGGACGCCTAATAGTAAGCCATCCTGGTGGGGGGATTATAATAAAGTAAAACATAATAGAGCTGAGAACGATAATATAAAACTTGCAAATTTAAAAAATGTGTTTAATGCGTTGGCGGCATTATTTATTTTAAACAGATATTTATGCAAGATTGTATGCAGCAATAAGATCATGAAAGAGCCTGAAATAAAATCGAATCTGTTTACTATGGTCGGATGGGATATATGTATTTCAGTGGGAAATGGATTTGTGAGGAGGTTATCAACCAACGGAAATATGAGCTTATTGGCTGAAAATTAAAAAAGTTATTACTTTACATTGGCTTACCGGTGGTCTGAGCCTATAAAGCAAAAATGAACAATGTATAAAAGGTACGATAAGGTGTGTTTGGACAAAGCATTGTAAGTACAGTAAAGAAGTAGAAGAATTGCTGGAATAATCTTTAGATATTCCGGCAATTCTTCTACTTGCGTATTGACGCGGAAGGTACGTTACTGGTTGTACGTAGTGAGAGCAACAACACAACATCTGCGAACACCAAAGCATTAAAAAATTCAGCTTGCAATAATAGAATTCTCATGCTAATCTAATACCACGCAGTCATCATTCTGATGAACTGCAAAAAGATCTATGAACCAAATCGGTAATTATTCAAAAAGCTCAGATTTTCGAGCAGATAATCCGATGACAAAACCAAAAAGATGAATATTGTTTGAAGATTATGTGATGGAGTGAGTTTCGCGTTACTGTTTCTCAAATATCTGATTTTAAGGGATAGTTACTTCCATAGAAAACTATCTTGTGTTAAGATAAATATAACTTTAGAATCCTCTTCTTCAGGCAATCATTCATTGCACAGAAGAGAGGAGAATTCTATGAAAGAAAACAAGAAAAGTGTATCAACTAAGAGCGTATCATCACATTGTAAAGCATCGAAAGAGAAGCAGGAAGACTTTATCATGCTTCCAACAGTAGATTTCTGCTTCAAGGAATTGATGCAGAATGATAACATCCGCAAGAATATCATTGCAGCACTATTGAACGTTCCATCCAGTGAGGTGGAGAACACAGAGCTTATGCCTACGATTCTAAGAAAAGAATCAAAAGATGATAAGTATGGGATTTTAGATGTCCGGGTGAAACTGAAGAATGGAGAACAGATTGATTTTGAGATGCAGGTAGAAGCGTTTGATTGCTGGGCAAATCGTTCTGTTTATTATCTAAGTAAGATGTATACAAGTGAAATAAAAGAAGGTGAGGGATACGATTGCTTGAAGAAGTGTATCCATGTGAGTATTCTTGCATATGATCATTTCCAAGACGATAAAGAATGTTATCGCAGAATTGTATTCTGTGATGCAAAGACAGGAAAAGAGTATACAGATCTTATGGAGATGCATATCTTAGAATTGTCAAAACTTCCGCCGGAAGAGAAAAATGAGACAAGCCTGTTGCAGTGGATGCGCTTTCTTGGAGGAAAAACCAGAAAGGATTTTGAAGAAATGGCAAAGAAGAATTCTGAATTGGAAGAAGCATATGACGTATTGGATAAATTAAGCGCAGATGAAAAGAAGAGGTTAGAATACGAGACAAGACAAAGAGCGATCAGAGATTACAATATAGGAATGTTAACAGCAGAAAGACGGGGAATTGAAGCTGGCCGAGAAGAAGGAAAAAACAGAATCAACCAGTTAAATATTGAATTGTCAAAGCTTGGACGTATAGAAGATATTGTAAAAGCAGCAGCGGACAAGAAATATCAGGAAAAGCTGTTGAAAGAGTTTGAGTTATAATCTAAATTTACGAGTACCGGTGGTCTGATCCCATAAAGCAAAGCTACAAAAAAAGTTATCAAAAAAGCAAAAAAAATTCCACAAAACCCTATCTTTATGATATGATTATTAAGTCATTAGTAACTATTGAAAGAAGAAAGGTTACACATTTGATAAGGGAACAAAGGAAACCTGTTATTGTTTATGGAAGAAGGTTATAGATAATAACAACACGAGTAAAGAAAACCATGAGGGAAAGGTATGAGAAAACAAAGATTTTTAGCTGTATTGCTTAGCGCAGCACTTGCTTTCACTCCGGTAATTGATGTCATGGCAGAGGAGAATGCATCTCAGACAGAAGAGGGCAGCAGCACGGGCAAGACGGAAGAATCTAGAGAGGTTAATCAGACGGAAGTCGGAGAGGGAAATAACGAACCGCAGAATTACGGAGCAATTATCAGTGATAATGCGAATAATGTACCTGTTTATGAAAATGATGTAGAAGCATATACAGAATTACCTGCATCGTATCAATTAGATAAAGAGAAATATCCGGATGTCAGAAATCAAGGAAGCTATGGAACATGCTGGTCATTTGCAGCTCTTGGATTAAGTGAATTTGATCTTATTAATAAAGGATTAGCAGATAAAAGTATTGATTTAAGTGAATTACAGTTAGCATATTTTGTTTATAACTCGGCTATTGATCCATTAGGGGGAACAGTTGGGGATCAGAGTAAGTATTATAAAGACGCAACATCTTATTCATATTTAGATCGTGGAGGTATGTATGAATATGCTGTGAGAAGGTTATCTCAATGGTCCGGAGTAGTCAATGAAAGTGATGTTCCTTATAATACAGAGAATATTAATAATGTTTTAAATAATGGATTGAGTGATGAATATGCGTATAGCAAAGATGTGGCTCACCTTGAAAATGCATATGTGATGAGTTTGAAAAATAATTCAGACGATGTTAAAAGAGCCATCATGGATAAAGGTGCTGTAGGAGTACAGTATTATCATTCAAATAGTCGCTTGTTATGGAATAGTGAGAAACAAATATGGACATACTATGATCCGGCTATAACTGGTGGTGGACATAATGTAATGATTGTTGGATGGGATGATGATTTTGCTACGGATAATTTTGTTGGAAATAAACCAACCCATAATGGAGCGTGGCTGATACGAAATAGTTGGGGATTCCAACAGTCTTATTTTTGGATGTCATACGAGAATCAGTCATTACTGGACGCTGCTTGGGTATTCGATATGAATACAGCAGATAACTATGATAATAACTATCAATTAGATGGTGGAATAGATAGCTATAATGTTTCTAATCAAATTTGCCAATATAAAACCTATTCAAATGTTTTTAATGTGCAAGAAAAAGAAGGAATTGCTTCTGAAAATCTTGAAGCTGTATCATTATCTTTTACACATGTAGCGGATGTGAATTATAAAGTGGAAGTATATACAGATTTAAAAGACAGCAATCCATATAGTGGTACAAAACAAGAAGCAGCGACCACGGAGGGAACGACAACCTATGCGGGCTTATATACGATTCCATTAAAAGAATCAGTTCAATTAACACCAGGCTCGTCCTTTTCAATTGTGGTTACTACAGATAAATATTCTTTAGATTATGAACAAGGGATAAACTGGGAGAAGGATGGTGTTAAGGTTTGGGATGCACCAGTTAGTTTGAATAGTGGAAAAAGTTTTTATGGAAATAGCAATTATCAATGGTCCTGGTACTGGGGAAATTTCTGTATCAAAGCTTTTACAACCAACAACAGGGATTTTGGAGAGAAAATAAAAGGGACTTCTGCAACTTTGAATGGAAGCATTGACATGAATTTATATGTTGATATTCCAAAAAATTCTGAACTAATGAATGATCAAGATGCATACATAGAATTTACAGTCAATGGCAATATTTCAAAAGTAAAAGTCAGTAATGCAGAAGAGACTGAACATGGTAAAAAATTTACCTGTCCAGTGGTGGCCAAAGAGATGACCTCTGAGATTCAGGTTCGGTTTGTTTCAGAAGGGGAAAGGAGTCAGGTCTACACTTATACCGTAAAAGACTATGCAGAAAAGATTTTGAATGATTCAACAGGCTTATATTCGGATGAAGCGAAAAACCTTGTAAAGGCAATGTTGAACTACGGTGCAAGTGCGCAGACATATTTCGGCTATAATACAGAGAAACTCGCAAATGAAAAATTGAGTGATGACGATAAGAATGCATCTTTTGGAGATTTCAATTTTACAGATTATAAACCGACATGGACACCAGATAAAACTGTTACAGGAATCAAGTATTACGGTAGCAGCCTGAATCTGAATACCAATACGAATGTGAAGAATTACTTTGAACTTGAAGATGAACATACAATAGATGAATATATATTCAGCTATACAACAAAAGGAAAAACATGTGAGGTAACTCCGGTACAGAAGACAATAGATGATAAGGAACTTTATCTGATAGAAATTCCGGACATTAAAGCATACCTTCTGAACGAAAAGATTGTAGTGACAATTAAGTCCAAAGCTAAACCAGAATCCACTGGAATCAAGATGAGCTATAGTCCGTTTAGTTATTGTTATGCAGCATCAGAGCTCCGTAGCGATAAAACAAAAACATCACTTATAAATCTGACAAAGTCATTATATTGGTATTGGGACAAGGCTTACAAATATATGAAAGCAACAAATAGTTAAAAAATACTCAGCAGAGAAAAGCAATTTAAAGAAAGAGGAAAGAAAACAATGGAAAAGAAAGCTTATGAAACAGCAGAGATGGAAGTTATTAATGTAGAACAGGAAGATGTGATCTGTACAAGTGGTAACATTTCTGATGAGACAGAAATACTAGGTGGAGGATTAAGCTAAATTTCGTCAATGCATAAACTGAAATTTGGAAGTGTGATTGTTAAATCATATAACGAGAGAAGTTAAAGAAAGGGGGCAGCCGCTTCACGAGATTTTATTCGTTAAAGCGACGGCGCCCTTTCTTCAATCATTACTATTTCTTATACAACAGGAGCTAACCATGAAAAATCGATCAAAGGAAAACAAAAAGATTATTACGATCACTCTGGTAACAGCAATTGTATTGTTAGCTGTTATACTTTTTTTATTTTTTCTTCCATCTTCGAACAAGCAGACAGCAGACGACAAGGTAAAGTCGAAGACAGAGTCAACAGTTGCCAGTAAGGAGAAGGAAGAGGAGAAGCAGCCAGATAAGAGCAAAGTAGATTCAGAAAATACAAAATCAAAGACAGAAACTGCGGAAACGAAGCAGCCAGACAAGGGAAAGACAGATTCAAATAATGTGAAGTCAAAGCCAAAAACTGCAGAAACAACAGCAGATTCGGGGAGTAAATCTAGCGTAGTGACAGCAGATCCAGATGGAAATCTCATTATTACAACAAATCCAGACAATAATTCTTCTGGTAGCAGTATGGAACAGACACAGAACAACAAGAAAGATGATACAAAGAAAGACAACTCCAAGAAGGATGATTCCCAAAAGGAACCTGATACAGAGCAGAAAGATCCTTCTGAAACAATAGATACAGAGAAGGAACTGGAGCTTCCATTTGTTCCGGCTGATTAGATATTACAAAGGAAATGAGAACCAAGATGACAGATAGTAACAAGAGCAACCACAGCAGTATCACAAGCAATGAAAAGCCAGACCGTCCGGCAATCCATTGGATCAGCCAGGTGATGGGATGGAGAAAATTGTATATTGTATTATTAATGCTCCTGCAGTTGGCAATCGGTGCGATCAGTGTTGGATATGCTGTCATTTTGCGCGGCTTGATTGATGCTGCTGTGGCAGGAGAGGAAGCACTGTTTTTTCAATGGGTCATCCGGTTTGTTCTGATGATCTTAATTCAGTTAGTGCTTGGTGCGTTGAACCGTTTCCTGGGGGAATATACGAGGACCACAACGGAAAATTGCCTAAAGGATCGGATGGTTCAGTTTATTCTGAATCGTGACTATGCGAGTGTGACAGCAGTGCATTCCGGAGAATGGATGAATAGATTGACATCTGATACGGTTGTAGTGGCAGACAGTGTGTCACAGATCCTTCCGGGGGCATCCGGGATGTTGATACGTCTGGTCGGAGCATTGGTTTTATTGCTGATGCTTTACCCAAAGTTTGTATATGTTTTCATTCCGGGTGGATTGATTATACTTCTGACAACTACTGTCTTTCGAAAGAAATTAAAAAAACTACACAAAGAAGTACAGGAAGCGGATGGTGGACTGCGGGTATTTCTTCAGGAATGTATCTCCAGTCTGCTTGTGATCCATACATTTGCTCAGGAGAAGCGGACGGTGGAAGAAGCGGGTGAAAAGATGGAGCAGCACAAGGAAATCCGTATCAGGCGAAATCATTTTTCGAATTTTACGAATACCGGATTCGCGGCGGTGATGAATGGAGCGTATGTTTTGATCGCCGGAGTGTGCGGATATGGAATCCTAAAGGGGACGATGAGCTACGGAACTTTGATGGCGATGATTCAGCTGTTTGGTCAGATCCAGTCTCCGGTTGCGAATATCACAGGTTACATTCCGCAGTACTATGCAATGACGGCGAGTGCGGAACGTCTGATGGAGATTGAGACATTTGACGAGGATCTTACGGAACAGCCAAAGACGCTGGAGGAAGTGAAGTCATTTTATGAAAAAGAGATGCAGAGTCTTTGTTTTCAAAATGTGTCATTTACTTATAAGAGAAGAATGTCTGACGCAGGGCAGGAAATTCCGGTCGTGCTAAGTAATGTGAATCTGGAGATACCGAAGAAGAGCTGCACCGCATTTACCGGACCTTCGGGATGTGGAAAGAGTACGCTTTTGAAGCTGATGCTATCTTTGTATCCATTGGACAGTGGAGAACGGATTCTGTGGATGAAGGATGAGGAAGAAGCAGAAGATGCGGTTCCGCTGACAGCTTCGTGGCGCAGATTATTTGCTTATGTGCCGCAGGGAAATCAGCTGATGAGCGGAACGATTCGGGAAATTCTTACATTTCGTGAGAGGAAGGAGATGCAGGAGGAAAAACGAATCTGGCAGGCACTTAGAATTGCGGATGCGGAAGGTTTTGTCAGGGCATTTCCAGATGGAATTGACACGGTTCTTGGAGAGCATGGAATGGGACTTTCGGAAGGACAGATGCAGAGGATTGCGATTGCGAGGGCTATATTTGCAGGGAATCCAATCCTTCTGCTGGATGAATCAACAAGCGCACTGGATGAAGAGACGGAGCGGACGATTCTTAAGAATCTGCAGGAGATGACAGATAAGACGATTCTGATCGTGACACACCGGAAAGCGGTTCTGGATATTTGTGACAGAGAGATCTGTTTCTCAGAGAAGCAGGTACTTACGAAAGTAAGGTGAAGAAGAGCAAATGGATCTGCATTGAGCATTGATACGTAGTGATGGAAAGTAGTATGAAAGGTGATTTAAACCGATGGAGAAGGGGAAGAAAGCGAAGGAGATACAGGTACAGCAAAGACAGGAAGAATTGAAAAATGCAGGACGATATTTGATCGGTCTGATTCGCTGTTCTTTTCATGGAGAGGTACCGAAGGAAAAGCCGGAGAAATGTTCCTGGGAACTGGTGTTTCGTCTGGCGAAGAGTAATAGTGTAGAGAGTACTGCAAGTCCGGCAATCCAGAGATATGGGCAGGAGATTCCGGAGGAAATCGCGAAGGAATGGAAGGCAGCGCAGAATCAGACGATTTATCGTCAGCTTCGATTTGATTTGGAGCGAGAGCAGATTCTGGCGAAAATGGCGGAAGCGGGACTGTCTGTCTTGCCGTTGAAAGGAATCTATGTGGCAGGTTATTATCCATTTCCGGGAATGCGTTGGATGTGTGATAATGATATTTTGTATGGTTATGTTGAGTCAGATCCGGAGGGAGGATATTGCTTCCGCGGGCAGACGGAGCAGGAGCAGAACAACTGGAATGAGAAAGCGGAGCAGGAATTGCAGAAGATCATGGAGGAGCTGGGATACAAAGCAGAGCATCTTGGCGGGGCACATGATGTCTATCAGAAAGAACCTTTCTTTAACTTTGAGATGCATCACAGACTGGCAGAAGCAGATAGTATTACCGGTGAGTATTATCAGAATCCATGGAAACGTGCGAAACAAAATGCTAAGAATAAGCAATTTTATTATTTCTCTGATGAGGATGAATACATTTATCTGATTACACATGCATACAAGCATTTTGCTCATGCGGGATGTGGAATCCGCACGCTTGCGGATGAATATGCGATCCTTTCGAAGAAGACAGAACTGGACTGGAAGTATGTGAAGACAGAGCTTGAGAAGCTGGAATTGGATACATTTGAGAAAAAACTGAGAGCTACAGCGCAGAATGCATTTTCGGAAAAAGGAGAACTCCGGTGTGAAGACTGGGAGATGATCTTTTATATGCTTGGGTGCGGAACATATGGAACGACAGGCAATATGATTCGGAATCGCCTGGAAGAGACGAAGAAGAATCTAAAAGCAGGGGAAGATGTGAGACAGTCTTATATGAAAGAACGTGTATGGATCTCAGAAGCGAAGTTGAAGGAATTTTATCCATTTTTTTATCGCCACAAAGCATTTCGTGTGTTTTTACCGGTATACCGCGTGATCAAGGGGATGATCCTTCATCCGCGAAGACTTATCGCAGAGTGGAAGGCATGGAGAACATTTCAATAGAGGAAGCAGAAAGGAAGATACGATGAAGATTAAAGAAGGATTTGTATTAAGAGAGATCGCAGGGAAGGCAGTTGTGATCGCAGTAGGTGAGGCAAGCAAGACATTTCATGGAATGATCAATCTGAACAGTGCGGGAAAGGATATCTGGCAGGGTGTTGCAGATGGGCTGAACGAGGATGAGATCGCGAAGCGTCTGACGGAGATCTATGAAGTGGATCTGGAAACGGCGAAAGAAGATACACACCGTTTAGTTCAGAAAATGTATGAGGCCGGAGTTATTGAAGGATGAGCCGGAAACTTACGATAGAAGAGGCTCTTGAGAGTCAGGGCTTTTATATGAGTACGACGGTTGGTGTCAGTATGTTTCCGTTGCTTAGAAACCGCAGGGATACGATCTTGATCCGGCCGGTGACGGAGCCGCTTAAGAAATACGATGTGCCTCTATATAAAAGAGGGAACAACTATGTGCTTCACCGGATTGTGAAGATAACTCAGGGAGGATATGTGATTTGTGGGGATAACTGTCTGCAGAAAGAATATGATGTGACGGATCAGCAGATAATCGGCGTGCTTAGTGGAATCCAAAGAGGAGAGAAGAAGATCGACATGGATGGGGTCGGATATAAGCTGTACTGTCGTCTGTGGGTATTTCTCTATCCGCTGAGATATATCCTGAAGTGGGTAGCCACAAAGCTGAAAAAAGGAATCAAGAGGATGATCGGTAATGGAATTTAGAATGAAGATTGCAGATGTACTGATGGATGTGTCCAGTCAGTATGAGATGTTGGCAGAGTACTGCCGGGATTATATGGTGGAAGACAGTGCGGAAGAGGTGTCGGAGCGTCTTGTCCTGACAATGGAAGATATTGAGAAAGAACGCACGATAGCGGAAAAAAGTGGGGAGCCAGTTTCAACGTTGGGTTCACAGCAGAACATGCCACAATATTCCCCACGGTATCTTGAGACATTGGCGGCTCTTCGTAAGATTGCTGACTTTATGCCGGAGAAGGATTGTTTCCTGATGCATGGGGCTGTGGTTGCCTGGAAGAATCAGGGATATCTCTTTACTGCTCCAAGCGGAACAGGGAAGTCCACGCATCTTGCATTGTGGAAGAAATATCTTGGAGATCAGGCGGAAGTTATCAATGGAGACAAGCCGATTCTTAAAGTTACGGAAGATGAAGTCTGGGTATATGGAACTCCGTGGGCTGGAAAAGAACAGTGGCAGGTTAACAAGAAAGTTGCTTTGAAAGGGATATGTTTTCTTGAAAGAGGCGAGAAGAACTCGATTCAGAAAATAGATTCATTTTCTGCGCTTCCATTTCTTATGCGTCAGGTTTATTTTACAGATGCTCCGCAGAGCGCAGGAAAGACGATGGAGCTGTTAGATCAGATGCTGAAGATAGTTCCGTTGTACAAAATGAAGTGTGATATTTCAAAGGAAGCATTCGAGTGCAGCTTTGGTGCGATGACATTTGGGAAGTGGAAGCTTCAGTAAGGAAGAACTGATGGAATTGTTGAAAGAGTTGTAGATTTAAACATGGAGATGTTATCTTAGAATTGTCAAAGATTGGGCGTACAGAAGATATATTGAAAGCGGTAGTTAAGAATCATAAGAGGCAAGAGAAAATACTATTTTCTCTTGCCTCTTGCCATCCGTGCAGGATACCATTTTTCAAACCATGCTGTGAAAAGCCCCATCAATATAGGAATCAGATTATTCACAAGGATAAGTACATTTCCAAACCCGGCTTTCTTAAACAGAAAGGTCCAAATTGCTGTCAGTACATATAGCGTGCCCCATGCCGCGGCAAGAATATAATTTGTCTTCATAAAGAGAGGGTTTTGATGCGCATTTTCACCCCCATAATTATATTTTACATATGCAGCGCATAAAGGTTCTTTTGTCAGGCATGAAAGCAGCCAGAAGAGTCCAAATACAAGATATCCGATGTTTGTTGGAAGAACTCCGTTTCCGGTTATATTTGCCGCTGCAGAAAGTATAGCAACAGCTGCCATAGAGAGCTGATCCCAGATGACAAATTTATGTTTTCTCATAATAAACGGTACTGTTGCGACCACAAGTAGTGTTATCATAGCTCCGACTTCCGGATGAATAGAAACAGCGATCCAGAACGTAATCCATGGTATCAGCATTGTCGTCATGGAAGGCTTTTTCTGTTCAATCGTATTTTGCGGCGTTTTCTCTGTTTTTTTGACTACAGATACGCTTCCGAAGAATTTATCCCAATCAATCATCAAGGAAAAGTCGCCGGATACCGTATACATCTGTTTCCCCAATGCTTCTGCACCACCGATTTCTCCACGGGAAATAGCTGACCATACAGTAAAAGGCGTGTCTATGCGAGTAGTTGGAGAAAGACGTCCATCAGTAAATACCTCGCTTCCTGTCTTGCTAAGCTGAATCTGGTAGGTGTGATCCAAATCGGTAAAGTGAATCTCAAGTACGCGTTCTTTTCCATCATAGCTGTCTTTGTTATAAAGAGTGGCCATTTGCCGGGTAAATACAAGATCATCCGGTTCTTTTTCTCCGGTCGTTTTACTAATGCCCCAGCTGGCATCTGCCATCTTTTCAAACACATCTCTGGGATATAAAAGCGTGTGGAGTATTGCATCTGTTTCTTCAGAGATTGTTCCAGTCATTGCATATTCTGAGCCGGCACATTTTACAGTGGAAAGATATTCATCTGTTCTTGCAGACAATTCTTTTACACGGAATAATTCTCCCTGACCACAAAAGATGGTCGTATAATTTCCTTTGCCGAGAAAATGATCAAACATCCGCAATACACTGTCATAGTTTCCAACAGCAGAATAAAAGCCACAGGTGGAAATCAGAACATGCCTTTTACCTTCCATATCATATCTGGAGTCATGACTTCCGCTTCCGTATCCGTTCTGTTTTGAACTCATAAAAGGAAGACTCATAGGAAGCTGACGGTCGATCAAATTCTTTAAGATACCTGGGACATTAAAATAGTACAGTGGAAAAGACCACAGAATAAGATCAGCATCAATCAATTTTCCAATAACCTTTTGCATATCATCCTTGATACAGCATATGCCAGGTGTTTTCTGCCAGCACGCAAAGCATCCTTTACACGCAGCTATATTCATTGAAGCTACATGGAGTTCATCGATGGAGATGCTTTCTTCATCATCCGTACATCCATTTTTAAATCCTTCAATAAAACTGTATGCAAGCTTTAATGAATTACTTCTTTTACCTTTAGGACTCCCATTGATCAGAAGTATCTTCATGCTTTCATCCCTCCGAATTCATAAATAAGATGTTGGGGTCAAAAAGTATTTTGACCCCTATGATACACGGATTGCTTCGCATTTCATGCTCTCGCAATCCTAAAACACCTCAAATCCGCTCATTTTTCTACGAAAAATGGCTACTTTTCGGTGTTTTGCGGGTCAATAAGTCATGCTTTTTCATGCAAGCAAGAAACGCATGACCTTTTGACCCTTGTATCATACATAATAATAAAGTATAAGAGGTGCTTACAAAATCCGCAACCTGAAATTCGCAAAATTGTTGTAAAGTATTATGGAAAAGTGATATTATGAAACTAATATTTGGAAGGTTATGTGATGAACATAGAAAGATGCAAAGTAGTAGTTGAGGAAAGCTTCTGATATGAATTATGATCTAATGAGGAAACAGCAGGAAGAATTAAGTGAGGAGCATTTATGGGATATGATCCTCAGTTATCAAAATATAACGTTTAAAACATATTCCGGTTTGCCGTTCACCTATGAAGTGCGAAAAGGAAGAAATGGTGAATATACAAAAGAACTTTGGATTGACCGCAGGGAAAAAAGTAAAAGTCTGGCCTGGAGTTCGGTGAGGATGGCATTTCATAATATAAAGCAGACAGGAGAAATAGTTGAAAGGCCGAAGGCTCTTGGAGATATCAGGGGCGTCACCTACATTTATGGAATGTTTTATCGATTTGGACTGATTGATGTACCGGATAAAGTGAAAGAAAAAATGAAGAAAGTATGAAACAACAGAAATTATTAAGTCTGATCCGTCAGGCGATACAAGATTACAACATGATAGAAGACGGAGACAGGATCGCGGTAGGTGTTTCCGGCGGCAAGGATTCCCTGACTCTGCTTTATGCGATGAAGCTGCTGCAGGAATTTTACCCGAAGAGGTTCGAATTATCTGCGATTACCTGCAACGTAGGATTTGAAGGGATGGATTTTACGGGCGTAGCAGAGTTTTGTAAGCACCTGGAGATTCCTTATGAGCAGGTCGATACAGAGATTGCCCGGATCGTATTTCAGGAGAATAAGGATACAAGACCGTGTTCTTTGTGTGCAAAGCTTCGGAAGGGGGCGATGTATCAACGGCTGGGAGAGCTTGGAATCAATAAGATGGCATATGCACATAATAAGGATGATTTTATAGAGACAGCATTGATGTCATTGATCTATGAAGGTCGGTTCTATGCATTCCCACCAGTGACAGAATTGCCGGAAGCGGGAGTGACGGTGATCCGTCCGATGATGTATGTTCCGGAGCAAGGTGTAGCGCACTTTGTTGCAGACCAGGGAATCCGTGTGGTTAAGAATACGTGCCCGGTAGACGGTTCAACAAAAAGAGCGTATGCAAAAAAGTTGATGGAGCAGATCAACAGAGAGACGCCAGGGGCGAAGGACAGAATCATGCATGCGATCGTGAACGGAAGGTTCCCGGACTGGCCACTGTAGTGATGGGAAAGTGATTAAGAAAATGCATTTTTTACTTCCCTATTTCGCCTATCTGTGTTACACTAACGAATGAGTTATTTAACTTTTTTGTAACAATTACGAAAGTGATAGGCTCATTGAAAAGGGAAAACAACATGGAAATGCATATAACTATTTGTAGAGTGGGATGCAGATAGTTACTGTTCACTCCCGTGTCAATCACTTCGCTGATTGACACGGAGGATGCATGTTTTGGCTTGAATGCATCTCGCCCCATCGCCAAAGGCGATTTAAAATGGCGAGATGCGTTGCTGGTCGCACATCGTGTGAACAGTAACTGCAGATAGTTAATAGGAGGAATTATTTATGTGTGGAATCGTAGGATTTACAGGAAACCATCAGGCAGCTCCGATTCTGTTGGATGGATTGTCTAAGCTGGAATACAGAGGATATGATTCAGCAGGTCTTGCAGTGCGTGACGGAGAGCATCTTGCACAGGTTGTTAAGGCGAAGGGACGTCTGAGTAATCTTTCAGAGAAGACAGACAGTGGTAAGGCACTCAAGGGAACTTGCGGTATCGGTCATACACGCTGGGCGACTCACGGTGAGCCAAGTCAGATCAATGCACATCCGCATGTATCCGGAAACTGTGAGAGAAGTGGATCCGGTACAGTTGAGTCTGAGGTTGTCGGAGTACATAACGGTATTATCGAAAACTATACAGAGTTGAAAGAGAAGCTGTTAAAGCATGGTTATACATTCTACAGTGATACAGATACAGAAGTAGTGATCAAACTGGTTGACTACTATTATAAGAAATATAACTTAGGACCGATCGATGCGATTGCCAAGACTATGGTTCGTGTACGTGGCTCTTATGCACTTGAGCTGATGTTCAAGGATTATCCGGGAGAGATCTGGGTTGCCAGAAAAGACAGCCCGATGATCATCGGTATTGCAGATGGCGAGACTTATGTTGCATCTGATGTACCGGCAATCCTGAAATACACAAGAAATGTATACTATATCGGAAACCTTGAGTTTGCAAAGCTTGTTCCGGGAGAGGCTCATTTCTATGATCTTAATGGTGACGAGATTGAGAAAGAGACAACAGAGATCAAATGGGATGCAGAGGCAGCAGAGAAGGCCGGTTTCGAGCATTTCATGATGAAAGAGATCTATGAGCAGCCGAAAGCAATCCGTGATACTCTGAATTCTGTTGTGAAAGACGGAGTGATCGACTTTACGGATATTGATATTACAGAGGAAGAGATTAAGAAATATAGCCAGATTTACATTGTTGCGTGCGGTTCTGCATGGCATGTTGGAGTTGAAGCACAGTATGTGATCGAGGAGCTGGCACAGATTCCGGTTCGAGTAGAGCTTGCATCTGAGTTCCGTTACCGTGAGATGCCGCTTGTGAAGGATGGTCTGGTTATCGTGATCAGCCAGTCAGGAGAGACCGCAGATACATTGGCAGCTATGCGTATGGCGAAAGATAAAGGACTTGCTACACTTGCAGTTGTAAATGTAATCGGAAGCAGTATTGCCCGTGAGGCAGATAAGGTGTTCTATACACTGGCAGGACCGGAGATTTCGGTTGCTACAACAAAGGGATACAGCGCACAGCTTGTAGCTCTTGATTGTATTGCAGTTCAGTTCGCGAAAGTGAAAGGGCTGATCACAGATGAGCAGTACAGCTACTACATTTCTGAACTTCAGACAATTCCGGAGAAGATTGAGAAGATACTTCAGGATAAGGAGAGAATCCAGTGGTTCGCAGCCAAATATGCGAATGCGCATGATGTCTTCTTTGTAGGTCGTGGAGTGGACTATGCAGTATGTCTGGAAGGAAGTCTGAAACTGAAAGAGATTTCTTATATTCATTCTGAGGCTTATGCGGCAGGTGAGTTAAAGCATGGAACAATCAGTCTGATCGAGGACAATATTCTCGTAATCGGAGTTCTGACACAGAGCAAGCTGTATGAGAAGACAGTCAGCAATATGATGGAATGTAAGAGCCGTGGCGCATATCTGATGGGTGTGACAAACTATGGCAATTATGAGATGGAAGACAAGGTAGACTTTACAGTTTATGTTCCGAAGGTGGATGAGCACTTTATGGGAAGCCTCGCAGTGATTCCGCTGCAGTTACTTGGATATTATGTAAGTGTTGCGAAAGGTCTGGATGTAGATAAGCCGAGAAACCTTGCGAAGAGTGTAACAGTAGAATAAAATGTAAGAACTATGAGAAACACGCTTCGCGAGTTTCTCAAGTTATCGCGGCAGTCGCCAAGGTCTCGTGCAGGCACGGACTTTGGCTCGTTGCTCGCGTAAATTAGAAAAATGGCTGTGGATCCTAGTAGAATCCGCAGCCATTTTTTCCATTTTCTTTTACTTTGTACAAAGCCTTATCAGCATCCTCAAAAATGTTTTCCCCAGGGTTCTCACGGTCGGAAAATGCGACCCCGGCACTCAGTGATACTTTTGGGATTCCTTTCTCTGGTGAAGAGAGCTGTTGGTTAACAGAATCAATCTTATCTTTGATCGTGTACTGTAAATCTGTTGTCATCTCAACCATGAGAATCGCAAATTCATCTCCACCGATCCGACAGACGTAATCGTTGTTTCGAAAAGCGGCTTTTAGATAGTCAGCAACTTTTTTCAAAATAACATCACCAATTGCATGTCCGTAAGTGTCATTCACTGATTTGAATACATCAATATCAATGAGGATCAGTGCGAATGGATGGTTCTCGGCATCGGTTTCATAAAGACTTAGAAACTTATTGAAGGATCTGCGGTTGAAGCAGTCGGTAAGCGCATCATACTCAGCCTGGTGCCGAATCAACTGTTGCGTCTGCTGATTCTCCCGATACACCTGATTATAAGTGATTGCAAGATTCTGTAATTCTACTGCTCCAAGTACAGGAAAAATCTCTCCAAGACGAATGCACTCATTATAACTTATCAGAGGTTTTACAATGAGATGTCTGATCGTAAAGCAAAAAGCAAGCATAAGAAAGACCATGAGAAAGGTGCTTATCTTAAGATTACGGAAACTGTCGAAAAAAATAGTCTGTGCACGATTCTGTTTCTTCTGAGTATAATCCAAAAGGCTCTGTGTGCAGTTTGCTAGATTCGCTTTCGTCTGAACAAGTAAAGCCTGATAAGTATTGTCGCAAAGAATAGAACTGGCTTTTTTTAACTTTTCTTCCGAACTTAATAAAGCGTCTTCATCAGTTAGTTTGACAGTTGCGACTTCCTGCTGCAGGGAATCTTCGGAAATCCCGTTGGCATCCGCAATGAGCCGCATAGAGTAATAGTCAATACTCATTAAGTCTCCGGAAGATTTTAATGCAGATTTTAAAGAGGTAAAAGTCTGTGTACCATCAAAATATTCCTCAAGCTGTTTTAAAGCATGTTCTCTTCGTTTGGTCATATGTGCTTCTCTGAAATAAAGATCCATATAATATTCATTTCCGGTCATTGCATAAAGTCTCGCCTGCTCTACCAGATAATCACATCCTTCTTCTAACTGCTCAACGGAATCTTTGCAGAGGATATATTGTTGGGATGATTCTTGAAAAGAATGAAACTGTTTCTGATTGAAAATGCATATGAATATGAACAGGGCTGTAAAAATCAGCGTGACGACAATACTCCAGTAGATGGTATTTTGTATCTTGATTTTTTTCTTCATAATATAACGTATTCTTCTTTCTATAATTGTAACTATATAAGTTCATTTTATCAGAATACAGACCGGATGACAATGAAAACAAGCAGTTTGTTGTGAAAAAATAATAAAAAATGAAATAAAATCACAAAATAACTGGTAAAAATGCACTTTGATTAGAATTTTTGAATAGAAAGAGCCAGAATGGTTGCTGTATATGGCAACCGTTCTGGCTCCGAGTTTAAATTTCAGAGAAATCCGTTCTATTATCTAGGCATATCCCACTTTGTATGATCTGTATGAAGCAGCATATGAGACTTGTGTGACAATGGTTTCTCAAGGAAATCGTTGTACAATTTCATAACATCCTGGTTCTCATGGGAGAATCTGATCTTGGCGTTCTTGTCAAGAAAGTAGAGGTTTGCACCGCGTGTGTGTGCAAGTTCTTCGCCGTCGTGGATCGGCTGGCCGCCTCCGCCGACACATCCTCCCGGACAGGCCATAACTTCCACAAAGTCGTAGTGTACTTCACCATGTTCAATTGCTTCAAGCAGTTTGCGTACATTTCCAAGACCACTGACAACAGCAGCACGGATTGTAGCATCACCGATCTGGACTTCAGCTTCTACAACACCCGTCTCAAAGGATGGACTGCGGACAATCTTAAATGCATCCGGATCCGGGTTACGTCCTGTTACAAGATAGTGTGCGGAACGAAGTGCAGCTTCCATAACACCGCCGGTAGCACCGAAGATAACACCGGCACCGGACCACTCTTTCATAAGCGGATCACATTCGCGGTCTTTCAGGATCTTTGGATCAATATGCGCAGCACGGATCATTCTTGTCAGCTCTCTTGTAGTGAGAACTGTGTCAATGTCATGTCCGGCATACTCGCCGTAGAAAAGTTCCATGTTGCGTTCACCTTTTTTCGCTACGCAAGGCATGACAGATACGGTGTAAATGTCTTCCGGAGCGACACCGATGGACTGTGCAAAATAAGTCTTCATAACAGCACCGAACATCTGCTGTGGTGACTTGGCTGTGGACAGCTGTGGCACCAGATGTGGGTACTGTGATTTGATGAAACGGATCCAGCCAGGGCAGCAAGAAGTGAACATCGGACGCAACTTTAATTCTCCTTTGGTGAAGCGCTGCAGGAATTCATTTCCTTCTTCCATGATTGTAAGGTCAGCAGAGAAAGAAGTATCGAAGACGTAATCTACGCCGATCTTTTTCAAGGCGTCCATGATCTTTCCGATTGTTGCTTCTTCTCTGGACAGGCCGAGAGCCTCTCCCCACGCGGCACGGACTGCCGGAGCAACCTGTGCAACCACCACTTTCTTCTTGTCAGCAATCGCACTCCATACATCCTCTGTATCATCACGCTCACGAAGTGCGCCGACAGGACAATGAGTGATACACTGTCCGCAGAGAGAACAGGAGACTTCATTGATCTTTTTATTTCCGTTTACATTGATCGTTGTTCTTGAACCTGTACTTGTAACATCCCAGATGTTCAGTCCCTGGATCTTGTCACAAATCTGGATACAGCGCATACATTTGATACATTTGCGTGAATCACGGATGAGAGGGAATGTCTTGTCCCAAGGTGTATCTTCAAAGCGTTCTTTGAACGGAAGATCGATCAGGTTCAGGTCATTTGCAACTTGCTGAAGTGTACAGTTTCCGCTTCTGACGCAGGTTGCACATTTGCAGTCGTGCTGGGAAAGGATAAGCTGTACAGTCTGTCTTCTTGCAATGCGTACCTTCGGGCTGTTCGTGTAGATCACCATGCCTTCGGTTACGACGTTATTACAGGATGTGACCAGACGGTCTTTTCCTTCAATCTCAACAACGCAGACACGGCAGGCCGCAATCTCGTTGATATCTTTCAAATAACATAATTTCGGAATCGGAGTTCCAAGCTTTGCCGCAGCTTCCATGATAGTAGTTCCGGAAGGTACGGATATTTTCTGATTATCAATTGTAACATTTACCATTTTTCTTTCCGCCCCCCTTTGAAAATACCATAACCGAAATGATCGCAGCGCAGGCATCTGTGGGATTCCTGTTTTGCTTCGGCTTCTGTCATACAGTTTTCAACGCCTTCAAAGTCACAGACACGGCTGCAGGCTTCACGTTCTGTAAGTTCAACTCTTCCGCAAGGTTCACGGTCGCTTAAGCGCGGCTCCGGAATCTCAACATCGCAGCTGATGATATGATGGAAACCAAGATATTCATCAATATTGGCTGCAACAACCTTTGCAGCGGCGATGGCTTTGATTACGGAAGCAGGTCCGGATGCACAGTCTCCACCGGCGAATACACCAGGGATGTTATCGAAACCGCCATAACGTTCTGTCATGATCTTACCGCGAGAAACCGGAACGCCGGCTTCGGCAAAGTGTTCAGATTCGATATCCTGACCGATTGCAACGATGAGTGTCTGGCAAGGGATAAGGAAATCTTCTTCACCTGTCGGACAGACACTTGCACGACCGTCCTTGATCTTGCTGATCATCTGTGGTGTGACGTAGATACCTGAAACGTGTCCGTTCTCATCAGTCTCGATTCTGGATGGTGCTTTCAGTGTGAGTACTTCAATTCCCTCTGCAACTGCACCTTCGATCTCAGCCGGAAGAGCAGTCATATCTGCAGTACGGCGTCTGTAAACGATACTTACTTTTTTCGCACCCAGACGTTTTGCTGTGCGGACGGCGTCCATGGAAACATTACCGCCACCGATGACAGCAACTTCCTGTCCGGTAAGATCAGGGCTCTTGTCTTCCCCAACATCACGAAGGAAGGATACAGCAGAGATTACGCCTTTTGCCTGTTCGCCTTCGATACCAAGTTTCTTATCAGTGCTTGCACCGATGGAAATAAGAACAGCATCATATTCCTGGCGGAGACTCTGAATTGTGATATCTTTACCAATACGTTTTCCAAATTCTACCTGAACTCCTGTCTCAAGGATTGCCTGAATGTCTTCATCAAGACGATCTTTCGGAAGTCTGTAGTTCGGGATTCCATAGCGGAGCATTCCGCCGAGCTTTGGAAGCATCTCGAATACGGTTGTCTGATGTCCCATCAACTGCAGGTAGTAAGCAGCACTGAGTCCACCAGGTCCACCGCCTACGACAGCGATACGCTTTCCGGTGGAAGGTGCGCATTCCGGTGGCGGAACCTTGCCTGCATAATCAGCGGCCATACGTTTCAGTCCACGGATATTGATGGCATCATCTACGATATTTCTACGGCAGCGGGCTTCACAAGGATGCTCACAAATAAAACCGCAGGTTGTCGGGAACGGATTATCCTTACGGATCAGACGGATTGCGTCAGCATAACGGCCCTCTCCGGTCAGTGCGATATATCCAGGGATATCAACATGTGCAGGACAGAGAGAAACGCAAGGTACAGGCTGTGTATAGTGGCAGGTACAGCGTCCCTGACGGACATGTTCTTCATAATCTTCGCGACAGTCTCTTAAGCTCTTATGTACCATGGCACCGGCTTCATATCCGATCGGACAGTCAGATCCTTCGCGGATGGATTCAGACAATGTGTCAATCAGATCAAGTGTCTCCATTGTAGCAGTACCGTTCATAACATCTGTCAGAAGGTTCTTCAACTGCCACAGCCCAACGCGGCACGGGGTACATTTTCCACAGGATTGTGTCTGACACATCTCGATGAATGCACGAGTCATGTCAACCGGACATAATCCCGGAGGGCTGGATTCAATTCTACGTTCCAGATCTTTGTACAGCTCTTCAACGACGAGCTGGCCTTTATCTGGACCTGGGATTTCAAGTCTACTCATTTTAAACCTCTCCTTTTACCATAACGTTCATTACTGACTGATTTTAAAATAGGAAATGTATTTGAAAAACCTATCTTCAAACCAGTAAAGTTCCATTTGGTAATATTCTACAAATAAATCTAAAAATTATCAAGAAAAGTTTAAAAAATGACGAGCCTGTTATTTATTATACAAACAACAAGCTTGTCAAAAATAAACAAAAATATTCTAAAAAATATTGAGAAACAGCTAAAAAAATTTAATTCATATAGCGGTAGCAACGAAAATGATAACAGAGCGTTCACCTAAAAATATTTTAGATTCTACCGTGGGCATTGAATTTTTGTGAAAAAACTGACATTTAGGATCTCCGGTGTTGACCGCAACTTTCCATTCATAATGTTCAGGAAGTTCAGGCAGAGTGAGTGTGACCGGAAACCATCCGGAATTTACAGCCAGATAAACAAGATCTTCTTCTTGTGTTGTTTCATTATAACCTGCGAATCGTACACAGACAACATGGCTGCCACCGGAGAAATTTGTCTCATCCGGAGTGAGTCCATGCGTGCTCATTGCCGGAACACCAAGATAACTTGGTTCGAGATCCTTACGGATGACAGGATGATCTTTGCGGAACTGGATCATATATTGAAAGAAATCGAACAGATCTTTATTTTTTTTAAGGAGACTCCAGTCCAGCCAGGAGATCAGGTTATCCTGGCAATAAGGGTTATTATTTCCATAACGTGTGTCTGCAAATTCATCACCGGAGAGGAACATTGGAGTTCCGCGGCTGCAAAGCAGAACGGCACAGGCATTTTTCATCAGTCGTTTACGAAGTACCAGAATGGCAGGATCATCTGTTTCGCCTTCTACGCCACAGTTCCAGCTGTTATTGTCGTCAGCTCCGTCAGTGTTCCCCCAACCGTTGGCTTCATTATGCTTCTGGTTATAACTGTACAGGTCACAAAGCGTGAAGCCATCATGACAGGTGAGAAAGTTGATGGAAGCATTTCCGCCTCGGTAAGCAGGATCGTACAGATCAGGAGAACCTGTGATTCTTGCTGCAGCAGTCTGGGCAAGGAAGTCATCTCCTTTTAAAAAGCGGCGCATATCATCACGGTAGCGCCCATTCCATTCAGCCCAACGCTTCCAGGAAGGGAAGGAACCGACCTGATAAAGTCCGCCGGCATCCCATGCTTCAGCGATCAGTTTTACATTTCCAAGGATTGAGTCAAAAGCCAGGCTTCGCAGAAGCGGTGGCTGGCTTAGAGGTGTTCCGTCATCATTTCGTCCGAGAATCGAAGCGAGATCAAAACGGAATCCGTCTACACGATATTCGATGACCCAGTAACGCAGACACTCCAAAATCATGTCTCGTACAACAGGGTGATTGCAGTTCAGTGTATTTCCACATCCACTGAAATTATAATAATGTCCGTCCGGAGTCAACATATAGTAAATGTTGTTGTCAAAGCCTTTGAAAGAAAAGCACGGACCGAATTCATTTCCCTCAGCAGTGTGGTTGAAGACGACATCGAGGATCACTTCTATGCCATTGTCATGGAGATCTTTGATCAGTGTCTTGAGTTCCAGTCCTTCGTGGTTATATTCCATAGAAGAACAGTAGCTTGTATTTGGTGCAAAGAAACTGACCGGATTATATCCCCAGAAATCAATAAGTTCATTTTCATCAATCAATCGTACATCACGCATCTCATCAAATTCGAAGATTGGCATTAGTTCAACAGCATTGACTCCAAGTTCTTTCAAATAAGGAATCTTTTCGCGCAGGCCTTCGAATGTACCGTGGTGCTTAACACCGGAACTTTCATCCATGGTAAATCCGCGGACGTGTAGCTCGTAGATGATCAAGTCTTCCATAGGAATAGAATGGTGACGTTGGTCACCCCAGTCAAAGTTGGATTGTACCACACGGGCACGATAACCATGCTGGGCGTTATTTACATGCCCCCACTGGCTCTGTCCGGTGACAGCGCGCGCATAAGGATCCAGCAGGATTTTGTTTTTATCAAAACGGAGTCCTTTCTTTTCATCATAAGGACCATCCAATCGATAGGCGTACTCAAATTCTTCGATATCCAGATCAAAGACGATCATAGAATAGCAGAAACCAATCCTGTAACTTTCCGGAAATGGAATCACGGCGTAAGGTTCTTCGGCTTTGCGGTGAAAAAGCAGAAGCTCGCAGGAGGTAGCTCCGTGTGTATGAATCGTAAAGTTGACACCACCCGGGATAGCGACTGCACCAAATTCACGGAAAAAGCCAGGACGGATCTGGAATCCATTGACGGTATCGATTGGCTTGAGCTGTTCGGATATTACTGGCATATAGGAAAACTCCTTTCTAATTGTATTCAAGTTAGAATGAATTAAGAATTAACATAACAATTAACATAAGTATAACACTTAGAAAAATAAAAGCATAGGTTCAGCCTATCATTCTGTGAGAAAATGTGCTACAATGATACCACTATTTATTTGTAGAAAAGAGGTTATGGTTTTATGGCAGAAGAGCAGAAAACAGCAGGATGTTCAGAGGAATCCTGCGCCAGCTGTGCCAGTGCAGGAACATGCACAAGTAAGAAAGTTGATATGCATGAACCGATGAACATGTATTCATCTATTAAAAAAGTGATCGGCGTTGTCAGTGGAAAGGGCGGCGTTGGTAAGTCACTCGTGACAGCATCCCTTGCAAGAATGATGAGAGCAAAAGGATATAATGTTGGTATCATGGATGCAGATATTACAGGTCCATCTATCCCAAAGATGTACGGACTTCATGAGATGGCAGTAGGAACTGAGCAGGGAATTCTTCCATGTGAAGCAGCAGATGGAACAAAGATCATGTCTGTCAATCTTCTTTTGGAAGACGAGGAAGCACCGGTTATCTGGAGGGGACCAGTGATCGCAGGTGTTGTAAAGCAGTTCTGGACAGATGTTATGTGGGGAGATCTTGATTATCTCTTCGTTGATATGCCACCTGGAACAGGTGATGTTCCGTTGACAGTATTCCAGTCTCTTCCAGTTGACGGCGTTGTGATCGTTACATCTCCGCAGGATCTTGTACAGATGATCGTGAAGAAGGCATATGGAATGGCGAAGCAGATGAATATTCCGGTTCTTGGAATTGTTGAGAACTATAGCTATGTGAAGTGTCCGGATTGTGGCAAAGAGATTAAAGTATTTGGAGAAAGCCACATTGATGAGATCGCAGCAGATCTTAACGTTCCGGTTCTCGGAAAGATGCCACTTGACCCGGCAATCGCGCAGATGGTTGAGGAAGAGAAGTTTTCTGAGGCAGAGAATCCATATCTAGAAGGATTCGAACTGTAAAGCAAGTTGAGTGCATGTAATGGGAGTCATGGAAGACAAGGTTGGGGGATCTTGTCTTTCATGGCTTTTTTACGCGAGCAACGAGCAAAGTCCGTGCTCCAAAAAGAATAACAGAAAAGCACAAATTATAAATCACACAGGAGGAATTAACACATGATAGGCGAAAGAATAGAATTATGGCACAAAGAAGAATATCATTACCCTGCGGCGCATGGGTTTATCCCGATTATGGTCAGCTATATTCATGAGGATGAGCTGATGCATCCGGCGATGCTGGTGGTTCCGGGTGGCGGTTACAGACTTGTATCGCCTTCGGAAGCACATCTGGTTGCTATGGAATTTTATCAGGCCGGTTATAATGTGTTCGTCCTTGAATATACAGTGAATCCACTGGATGAAGCACCATTAAAGCTTCAGCCGATGAAAGATATTTCCAGAGCAATGCGAATGATCCGTTTTCGTGCAGAGCAGCTGCACGTTTTGTCAGATCGGATCGTGGTGTGCGGATTTTCAGCCGGAGGACATCTGTGTGCGAGTCTGTGTGTGCATGGAGCGGATATCGAGGATCCGGATGAAAAATATCAGAAGTTTTCAAACAAACCGGATGCCGCTGTGCTGTCTTATCCGGTAATCACTACAGGAAAGTACACACATAAAGATTCTTTTGTAGCATTATATGGAAAGAGTCCTACAAGAAAAGAGCTGGAATATATGTCAATTGAAAAGCATGTAACAAAAGAAATGCCACCATGCTTTATCTGGCAGACAGCAACAGATGGAACAGTTCCGGTGCAGAATAGTTATCTTTTAGCACAGAAATGTCTGGAAGAAGGAGTTCCATTCGCACATCATGTATTTTCAGAAGGCGTGCATGGTATGTCTGTTGCAACAGAGGACTGGCTGGAACGCAGGGGGAGAGAACCTTATACACAGGAGCAACTCCGTATGCTGGCAGAAGCAATCCTTGCGGGAGAAACTTCATTTCCAAAGGAAATGGGAGAAGAACTGCTTGTGAAAAATGGAATTGGAAGAATACAGCCACCGAAATGGACAGCAGAGCAGAAAGAAGAAATCCGAAAGACTCTGAAAGAAGTACAGATCTGGTCCAAACTGGCAGAGGAATGGCTGGGAAAAATAATTGATTACAAAGGAGAAGCAAGATGAGAATTCTATTGATCCGTCACGGAGATCCGGATTATGTAAATGACACATTAACAGAAAAAGGAAGACGTGAAGCGGCACTGCTTGCAAAACGTGCAGTATCTATGAATATGGGGGAATGCTATAAGTCTCCACTTGGAAGAGCGAAGGATACGGCGACTCCATGTCTTGAGGTAACTGGAAAAACAGCAGAAATATTGGATTGGTTGCAAGAGTTCCCGGCGCAGGTTGATCTGAATAAAAATCCGGAACTTGAAAAAGCATATCCCGATGTGAAAAAAGAAGGGGAGCATTTCCAACCTAGAATTGCATGGGATATGGTTCCGGGGTATTGGACAGAACATGAAGCTTATATGGATAAAAATGCATGGCGTGAAACAGAAGTGGCGAAAAATTCTGATCTTGTAGAAGTATACGATCATGTGATTGAAGAATTTGATCGCTTTCTCGCAGAGCATGGATATGTAAGAGAAGGGGCGCATTATCGTGTGGAGAAAGAAAGTGATGAGACAGTGACATTTTTCTGCCATTTCGGAATCAGCTGCGTGCTGTTGTCTCATTTATGGAATGTATCACCATTCGTGCTTTGGCATTGCCTTGCGCTTGCACCAACTTCTGTGACAGAAGTAGTAACAGAAGAGAGAGAACAGGGAACGGCATATTTCCGTGGATTGAAAGTAGGAGATATCTCACATCTCTATGCAGGTGGAGAAGAACCGTCCTTCGCAGCAAGATTCTGTGAGACATATAGCAACAAGGAGCAGAGGCATTAAAATCAAATGTCTCTGCTCCTTGCTTTATGGATTTTGGTATTATTAAATCACTTTCTGATAAGCAATTCGTTCTGTTCCATCCTCAACATATACGATTCCGCAATATTTGAATCCATTCTTATCTAACAGATGCTGCATTACGATATTGTCCTGGTGTGTATCAATACGGATATTGCCGCATTGTTCCAAGGCCCAGTTCAGGCAGAAGGACGCTGCACCTTTTACATTTCCGGTGGAAGTGATGCGGTGGACAACTCCGTAACGGGAGTCATTGATCCATTCACCTTCGTAGATGCGCATATAAGTGGGATCAGCGCCTTCTTTATAATAGAAAGTGGCAATGATCTGATCCTGCTCTGTGCAGACATAACTGTTCCCCTCAGTAATGTCGTCCAGAATTAACTGTGGAGAAGGATAAGTGTTTCCCCACTGGGAAGCATTTCCGTGAGTTGCCATAAATCTGCGTGCGTTTTCGTACATTTTAAGAAGCACGTCTAATTCTTCCGGCCTGGTCTTTTTGATTTCCATAATATTCCTCTTTCATAAACTAAATATAGATACTCTAATGCACTATTATATCAAAAAACAGAACATAACTCTATTGACAAAAATATAAAGAAAAAAGAAAGTGAAAACGTTATCATAGAGGAAAAGTACCTAGAGGTTTTTCGGAAAGAAAATCAGACCGTTTATTTGCGTGTGAATCCGACTGTACACATGGGGAAATGTTCTTTTTACGGTACATTTTTACTGTACTAAAGTTTGTACAATTTCCCGTAAAATGGGCGTTTTTTCGCATATTTTGTACTAAATCGAATACAAAGCAATTTCCGATATTTATTCTCGATTTTACGCTTGTCATTTATTTAACACGGTGTTATACTATGCCCGTAAAACAATTACAAAACTATTTTAGGAAAGAATATAGGAGGATTTTTCAATGGCTAATTTTGAGCAGTGGGCTGGCTTCAAGGGAAGAAAATGGACACACTCTGTAGACGTGCGTGATTTCATCCAGGAGAACTACACACCATATGAAGGTGATGAGGCATTCCTTGAGGGACCAACAGAAGCAACAGATAAATTATGGGGAAGACTGCAGGAACTTCAGAAAGAAGAAAGAGCTAAGGGCGGAGTTCTCGACATGGAGACAGAAGTTGTTTCCGGTCTGACAGCATACGGCCCAGGATATATCGATGAGAGCATGAAAGACCTTGAGCAGATTGTTGGTTTGCAGACAGACAAACCGCTGAAGAGAGCATTCATGCCTTACGGTGGAATCAAGATGGCAGAGCAGGCTTGTACAACATACGGATACCAGCCAAGCGAGAAACTGCATGAGATCTTCACAAAATATCATAAAACACATAACCAGGGTGTATTCGATGTTTATACACCAGAGATGAAAAAAGCTCGTCATAACAAGATCATCACAGGACTTCCGGATACATACGGACGTGGACGTATCGTAGGTGACTACCGTCGTGTTGCACTGTACGGTATCGATTTCCTGATCGAGAGAAAACAGTATGACTTTGAGCGTTACGCAAGACACGGCATGAAGGGTGAGGATTTCCGTCTTCGTGAAGAGCTTGCAGATCAGATCAAAGCTCTGAAAGAGATGAAAGAGATGGCTGCAGCATACGGATTCGATATTTCTCAGCCGGCTAAGAATGCTCACGAAGCAGCTCAGTGGCTGTACTTCGGATACCTTGCAGCAATCAAGACACAGAATGGTGCAGCTATGTCCGTAGGACGTATCTCTACATTCCTTGATATCTATATTGACAGAGATCTTAAGAATGGAACACTTACAGAGAAGGAAGCTCAGGAGATCATCGACCACATGGTAATGAAATTCCGTATGGTTAAGTTCGCAAGAATCCCATCTTACAACCAGCTGTTCTCAGGAGACCCGACATGGGCTACACTTGAGGTTGGTGGACTTGGACAGGACGGACGTTCTATGGTAACAAAGACTGACTACCGTTTCCTCCACACACTGAACAACATGGGACCTTCACCAGAGCCAAACCTGACAGTTCTTTATTCTTCAAGACTGCCAGAGAACTTTAAGAAGTTCGCATCCCTGATTTCTGTAACAACAAGCTCCATCCAGTACGAGAACGATGATGTTATGCGTCCGGTATGGGGAGATGACTACAGCATCTGCTGCTGTGTATCTGCTACAGAGACAGGTAAAGAGATGCAGTTCTTTGGAGCTCGTGCTAACCTTGCTAAGTGTCTTCTTTACGCTATCAACGGTGGTGTTGATGAAAAGACTAAAGCACAGGTAGGACCGGCTTACCAGCCAATTACTTCTGAGTACCTTGATTACGATGAAGTACTTGCTAAATATGATGAAATGATGGAGTGGCTGTCCAAGCTGTATGTTGATACACTGAACATGATCCACTACATGCATGATAAATACTACTATGAGGCAGCTCAGATGTCCCTGATCGACACAGACGTTAAACGTTCTTTCGCAACAGGTATTGCTGGATTCTCACACGTAGTAGACTCCTTAAGCGCTATCAAATACGCTAAGGTTAAAGTTGTTCGTGACGAAGATGGACTTGCTACAGACTTCGAGATCGAGGGAGACTTCCCGAAATATGGTAACGATGATGACCGTGCAGACGAGATCGCTGTATGGCTGCTGAAGAAATTCATGCACAAACTGAACAAGTGTCACACATACAGACATTCTGTACCGACAACATCTATCCTTACAATTACATCTAACGTTGTATATGGTAAGGCTACAGGATCTCTTCCGGACGGAAGAAAGGCTGGAGAGCCACTTTCACCAGGAGCTAACCCGTCTTACGGCGCAGAGCAGAGCGGACTTCTTGCTTCTCTTAACTCTGTTGCTAAGCTTCCTTACGAGCTTGCACTTGACGGAATCTCTAATACACAGACAATCAACCCAGGTGCACTTGGACATTCTGATGAAGAGCGTAAAGAGAACCTTGCTCACGTACTTGACGGATACTTCGATCAGGGAGCACATCATCTGAACGTTAACGTATTTGGTGTTGACAAACTGAAAGATGCTATGGAGCACCCAGAGAAACCTGAGTACGCTAACTTCACAATCCGTGTATCAGGATACGCTGTTAAGTTTATCGACCTTACTCGTGAGCAGCAGCTTGACGTTATCGCAAGAACTTGCCATGACCACATGTAAATAATGTTGCGATTTGCGGATAAAAGATCATAAATAACAGATAATATATCAGGACGCAGTCATTTCACCATGCTGCGTCCTTTTTTCATAAGACCTGCAATTATAAAGAAATGCCAGAAGACAAATCTGAAGGTTGCAGAAGAATGGCAGGAAACTGCCGGAAAAAGAAGGAGAAATATATGTCAGAAGTAAAAGGATACATTCACTCAACAGAAAGCTTCGGTTCCGTTGACGGACCTGGCGTACGCTTTATCATTTTTGTAAGCGGATGTCCAATGCGCTGTCAGTTTTGCCACAATCCGGACACATGGAAGATGCAGGACGGTGAACTGAAGACAACAGACGAACTGCTTAAAACAGCACTTCGCTATAAAAGCTACTGGAAAGACAAAGGTGGTATCACAGTCAGCGGTGGAGAACCTTTGATGCAGATGGATTTCCTGATTGACCTTTTCAAGAAGGCGAAAGAACAGGGAGTTCATACCAATATTGATACAAGCGGAGCTGTATTTACAAAGGAAGAACCATTCTTCGGTAAACTGCAGGAGCTGCTGAAATACACAGATATGCTGATGCTTGACATCAAACACATTGATGATGAGCAGCATAAGATTCTCACGGGACAGAGCAACAAGAATATTCTTGAGTTTGCACGTTATCTGTCTGATATCAAGAAACCAATCTGGATCCGTCATGTACTCGTTCCGGAGCGCAGTGACAAGGATGAATATCTGGAAAGACTGCATGATTTTATCGAGACACTGGACAATGTAGAACGCGTTGAAGTTCTTCCATATCATACACTTGGTGCATATAAGTGGAAAGAACTTGGATATGATTACAAGTTAGAGGGAATCGATCCTCCGACACAGGAGAGAATTGAGAATGCAAACCGTATTCTTGAGACAGCGAAATATTTAAAATAAGATAAAAAAGAACTCTGTTATGAGATGTATGAATCAATACATTCGCAACAGAGTTCTTCTTTTAAAATACCTTGCTTAAAATTTTCTCAGAAAGAAGAAGGTCACGATACACACGATTGCTTCGGTAACAGGCAGACAGAGCCAGATACCTGTCATTCCAAAAAGTGCGGCAAGCAGGAAAGCAATCGGCAGGATCAGTACAAGTCCACGCAGGATGGAAATGATGAATCCCGGTACCGGCTGGTCGGAAGCGCTTAAATAAGTGGCTGACACCATATTGATGCCTGAAAAGAACAGGCTTACAAAGTAAATGCGCATGCCTTCTGCTGCCATTGAAGTAAGCAACGGATCCTTGTCTTTATTAAACAAGTCAGCGATCGGAACTGCAAAGACAAAGACAACCAGATAAGCGATCAAAGCCATAAGTACTGCAGTGCTTAATGCGTAGCGTCTTACCTGGTGGCGTACAGGAGCTCCATTTTTACCAGGGTGACTGCTGACAATCGGTTGGATACCCTGCCCGATTCCGGTAAAGATCGCCACAAGTACGAGTGCGATATTAGCAAGGATACTGTATGCAGCAAGTCCGGTTGTTCCACTGAACTTCAGCGTCAGCATGTTAAAGACAAGAATTACGATGCCGGAAGATAATTCAGCGACAAGAGAAGAAACTCCAAGTCGGCAGATATCTACAGCAGTTTTCAGATGTATCCTTGTTTTTACCAGATGAAACTGATTCTTCTTTTTCCAAAAATGCATGGACAGAATACTCATCCCAACCAGTGGAGCGGTTGCAGTAGCCAGTGCAGCTCCGGTCATGCCAAGCTGCATAGGATAGATGAAAATGTAATCCAGCACAATATTTGTCAGACTTCCAACAAGCATTGCAGTCATTGAAAGCCGCGGTTCTCCATCATTTCTGACAAAACAATTCAATAGATTGTTGCATAAAAACAGCGGAGAAAACATGAGCAGGATGCTGATATATGGAATTGCATGTGGCAATGTAGTTCCGTCGGCTCCGAGTAAGACACAAAGAGGTCTTGCAAAAAACAGTCCGATGCTGAAAAAGAACAGCATAGCTACAAATGCAAGCTGAAGTGCCTGGGTGAAGATCGTGCGGTGAATCTCACTGTCAGCTCTGCCGGAGGAAAGCGAGTATCGCGCAGCAGCACCCATGCCAATCATCAGCCCCGTTCCGTTTAACAAGCTGAAAGCAGGAAGAACCAAATTAAGTGCAGCAATCGCATCCGAGCCGATTCCCCGGGCAACAAAAAATGTATCGGCAAGGATATAACAAGAATATCCGATCATGCCGAGTACATTTGCCGAGACATATCGGATAAAGGTTGGAAATACCTTCTCCGCAGTTGTGGCGGAGCAGGGGGTAGTTGTAGTCATTTTAAGAATCCTTTCAGTTTAAATTATACTTTGACATTTCTACTGGGGCGTGCTAATATAATGGTAGAAAAAGAGTACTACCGATAGACGGTTAGTCCAATAAAGAATTGACAAAAATTGCCGCTATAGTTTATCAGACAGGGCGGCTATTTTTGTGACTTTTTTGCATCTTTGCCAAAAGTATATCCTAATCCAAAGCAGGTTAATCCAAAACTGATTACTGCTATAAAATCAATGATATTCATGGTTCAGCCCTCCTTTCCAATGATTCTCTTTCTGAGATTTATGTAATCAGAGGGTCACAGTCCCTCTGTAGAAGGACTAACCGCCTACCGTTATGTGGTAGCACCCATGATTTCATTATAACAAACGGCATGTATAATTTCAATAGTGAAAATGGAGAGAAGAATACATATGAATAAAAAAGAAGTACTAGAAATTCGCAAGCAGTTTTCTCCAAAAAACTGTGCAATCACTAAAATCTGCGGTTGTTATGTAGATTATGAGAAGAATAAAAAGATGGAGTCAAAAGACGCATTTCTCGCACTTCCGGAGGAAGAAGCATTTAAGTATTTTGATATTTTTAAGAAGACACTTTCCGGAAGTATCGGAAAGAATATGCTGAATATGGAGTTTCCACTGGATGCAGAGATGCCGGGCGGAACGCAGGAATTTCTTCTGAAGCTTCGTGACAGTCGTCTCGAAGACGATATGCTTCTGGAAGAATTCTATGACAAAGTGATTGCAACGTATGAGTATGCGGAGAATTATTACATTATTTTGATCCATGCAGCATACGATGTTCCTGGAAGAACATCCGATGATCTTGAGATGGATGATGCTTCAGATGAAGTATATCAGCATATACTGATGAGCATCTGTCCGGTCAGTCTGTCAAAGGCAGGGCTTAGCTATAACGCGGAAGAGAACTGTATTCAGGACAGAATCCGTGACTGGATCGTTGATAAGCCGGACAAAGGATTCCTCTTCCCGGCATTCAACGACAGAAGTACTGATCTTCACAGTGTGCTTTATTACACGAAGAAATCAGAAGATCTTCAGCCGGAGATGATCGACCAGCTTCTTGGTGCGAAGATGCCGATGTCTGCGGACACACAGAAAGAGACATTCCAGATGATTATTGAAGATACATTGGGAGAAGATGGTGATTACGAGACTGTCCGTAACATTCACGAGACATTGAATGATATGATCGAAGAACACAAAGAAGAACCGAATCCGCTGACATTGGATAAAACGGATGTGAAGAAGATTTTCGAGCAGAGCGGTGTGCCGAATGAGAAGATGGAGAACTTTGAGAAGAACTTCGAAGAAAATGCAGGCGAGAAAGCAACGCTTCTGGCAAGTAATATCGCAGAGACAAGAAAGTTCAATATCGAGACACCGGATGTTGTGATCAAAGTAAATCCGGACAGAATGGATCTTGTAGAGACAAGAATGATCGACGGAAGACAGTGCCTTGTGATTCCTGTGGATGACCACATTGAGGTCAATGGGATCAATGTCAGAACGATGAAGGTAAAAGGCGTTGCAGGACCGAAAGCAGGTGGTTCTGGCGAAGCTGTGGAAAATGCAGAGGATGATATTGTTCCATTTGATGAAGATTAATTAACGGGGAAAGAAATCGAGAAAACGTACAAAGAGGATTCCTGCCTGAAAATATTTCCTTTTATTTAAAATGAAATATTTTCAGGAGGGAATCCTCTTTACAGTCTTCTTTGAATAAAAACAGGTAGAAGAATAGTAACATTAGATGATTGTATACTGCATTAGTTCATAGTGCAGTTTACAACCTTCTACAATCTCGGCCGGGAGCAGTGCTCTGGCTACGAGTTTTAACTCTTCATCCGGAAGATCAACTCTTCTTAAGTGTGCATAATCTCCGTCGATCTGTTCTACGATATAATCACATACTAACATTTTAAAATCTCCTTTTTTTCAGCATTTCTTCAATCTCAGTTGTGAGATCTTTGATTTTTTCTGCCGGACAGTCAACTGCAAGCAATAATTCATCTCCGGTTTTTTCATGAATTTCAATTGAGTTTTTAATATCTGCCTGAGCTTGTTCCAGCTTTAGAAGCAGGGCATTCTTTCCACTGTCAAAAGCAGCGCGGATCTGCTCATTTGTCTTTACGGGTCCTGGGATATTCATACAGAATGAAATGACCGGACAGTGGTATTGTTCAATGAATGTATCCTGGATTTGTGCACGCCGCTTACGACATTGCAGCATATCTGTTAATACAACCTGTTCTCCTTGCATAAGGAAACCTCCTTGTCATTTTCTCGCGTTTTGTTTAAAGGTGAATTACACGGTTTCAGCAATTCTACGCAGTTTATATTTTACATAGTAGTTGATCCTTAATGATGTACAACATGTTCAGCAGCTTTGATCTTTGCAATCACAGGAACTGCGTCTTTGCTCTGAAAATAGTGAAGTGTTGTTTCAGGAACAAGCGTCTTCAACAACTCTATATTATCATCTTTTAGCGCAGTTCGTACAGTCGATGCGCTGATTACAGCTCCATTAGCTTCTTTTTGCGGAACAATCGTACATAAAATTTTATTTTCGGGAAGTTTTTTAGCCATAATCTTGTTGTAGATTCCAGTCACCTGGCTGTTTGGCTCTTCACCTACATAGCGGCAGTTGATTTCAAGCGCCTGCGCGATTCTAACAAAGATCGTCAGGTCAAGGTTCGCATGACTTTCCATAACAGCATCGGCATCTTTCTGAAAATAGCTTGGAAAAGTTGCATTGCTGATGATATAAGGACCGCTCTCATGGTAAATGATGTTGTCAAGGTGAGCGGTTCCTTCCAGAACTAACTGTTTTCGCACAGAGAATGGAACAAGACTCTGATCTTCGCTGACGATAAATAAATGAAGGATATCACTTTCAGCAGCAGCTTTTTCCACCAGATATTGATGCCCCAAAGTAAATGAATTTGCATTCATGACAAGTGCTGCAATGCGGAGATCCTTTTGCGTCTCAGAGGATGCTTCAGAAAGAATCTGTGTATTGTCAGAGGTGAACCTTTTCATAACTTCTGACTGTTCGCTTTCTTTCTTTAAACGTTCCAGATAAGCGGAGAATCCTGTTTTTCTGTTCTCCATAAATACAATCTGACCGTCAATCCGGGCGATCTCATAAAAACCAAGATCACCAAAAAACTTGGCGGAATTGCATTTTGTATAGAGAAAAAGATGTGTATTACCACGCTCGAATTGTACGCTGATCAAGTGAGTTACAATCTGATTCATCAGTCCTTCTCCCTGATGCGCGCTGCTGACTGCCATACAGCGGAGTGTGTTGCCAAAACAGCTTCCGGTAGCGATGATGTTCATCTCATTATCATACATACCGCAGGTGTAGTCAAGATTTGCATCCCGGCGGATACCTTCTGCAAGGAGCAGTTCGTTTATCTGCTTGTTTGCCCGTGTGTCGGATGGGGAGATCTGTGAAATTATATAATCAGACATAAAATCCTCCTGATAAATATCATAGTTCTGTCATTTTGATTTGACAGAAAAAAGTGTTTCAATTATAAAGACATTCTATCATGAATTACAAAAAAGTAAAGAATAAGAATGATTCCGAATGATTAATGACAGAATCATTCTTATGATAGTTAGTGCTGATATAGAAAGGGAACTTTTTCCCTGAAAATATCAAGTAGCAGGTGTGGTAACATATGTACAACATCTTAATCAATTACATGAACCATTTATCGTGTATTTGCTTAGGCTGTTGTGTTTACAAGTCTACAAATACGATTGAGATGGAAAGGAGAAAGCCGAAAATGGCAAAGGGAAAATTATATACAGCTCTGTATGAGCGTTTGAGTCACGATGATGAGCTTCAGGGAGAATCTAACAGTATCTCTCATCAGAAGCAGATTCTTCAAGAATATGCAATGCAGAGGCACATAGCCTGACACCGGTTCGTCATTTCACAGATGATGGTATTTCCCGGTATACGATTTGATCGCCCAAGCTTCATTCAGATGATGAATGAGGTTAAGGTCGGAAACATTGGAACCATTATCATTAAGGACATGAGCCGATTGGGAAGAGATTACCTTTCCGTGTACAATAAAGTTGTTCAGGCTATATTGTAGAAAGGAAAGGTAATTTATGGCGAAGAAAGAATATTCACTCGCAAGTGTATCTATTTTTATAAGTGTCTCTTAAAAAACAGATACACTAAAAATTCTTCAACATTTTTTTTGTGCATGATATCATTATTGAATGTTAACTAAATGACATTGGTTCATTCCCATGTTAACGCAAAAAAGGCAGAGCACGAATTACTTGCATTATTTACTGAAATTTCTATAGTTAACCGCTATGATTTATTCTTTAATTTAACACAGGAAACACAGTATTTTACAGTTATACATAAATAGATTACACCGACCACAACAATCGCGAACACTCCTGTATTGAAAAATAAATGCGCGATCATCGTCACAACTAACAATATTCCGATTAATTTTCCTGAGAATATGTAAGTACTGTAGGAACTTTGATAAACAGCTTCCTTTTCTGCCTCATCACAGCTTTCCAGCCATTGTTTATGAAAATCTTTGGAAGCAATATCGCCCTTTTTCTCTGGATGTACTTTCTGAAGCAGTTTTACATAACGGGCCTGAGCCATGCCACAGTAAAAGAAACAGATTAAAAACAGGACACATGCTGTAAGAAATTTTACCAGCGAAGTTCTTCCATCATGAATATATCTCATAGAATATCCACTTCCCAACAAAGCAATGCAAAGCACTTGTGCCACTACATTGATACACTGCAGAATTGCTCCGTACCTTTCTTCCTCATAATCCAGTCGATGAAATTCCTCATCTTCTGCATCTTCAATCCGATCACAGACGTTTCTTAGCTTTTTGAAGCAGATCTCATATGCTGCAATTGAAACGACAAGCACTGACAGGAGCCCTGGAACCATAAGCCTCCGTGTCACTTCCGTCAGAAGGCTCAGCGATCTTCCACTAAAATCTTCCCCAAAAACAATTTCATAAACTACAGTACTTACGCCTCCTATTACTCCGCCTATCAGCATTGCCGCTAACATCTTTACAATGGTTTTCTTTGTGTTTCTCGTCTTTGTATCACTCTTCATCGTTTTCATCCTCCTTATACTCAAAGATATCTTCTACTGTAACCTGACAGATCTTTGCAATTTTTAATGCCAATGTCACAGATGGGGAATAGTCCCCACGCTCGATCAGACTGATCGTCTGGCGGGAAACTCCTGCCCGCTTTCCAAGCTCTGTCTGATTGATTCCCAGTTTTGATCTATATTCTTTTAATCGATTTAATAAAGGCAATTTCCAGTCCCCTTTCGTTTTAATTTGACAACTTTTCTTGTCATTTATGATGATAACATTGACAACTTTATTTGTCAATTAATTTCATACATCTTATAGACAACTTTGAATTTTTCAAAGCAAAACTTACATCCGTATAGCTGAGCAGCAAAATAATCAGCTATGGTCTGCACACTAACCTCAGGATTTGTTTTTCGAGAAATTAAAAACAAGACAAAAAAGCGCATGGACTTATAATATTCTTCTGCCCTGCAGGACAATAAAATATAAAAGTCCTATAGGTGCAAAGCGGTAAGCTGCAAACAGACAGTTGTAGATTTATCCTTCGTGTATTATAATATTGCATACCGACTAAACAGGTCTGAGAAAGGTTGGGGATTACAGACATCTGTGAATTAGGACCGAAAAATAGTATTGGAGGATTCTTCCTATGAAAAAATCTAGTTTTTTCAAAAGCCTGCCATTTAAACTTCTGGTAGGTGTTGTGATCGGAATTCTTGCCGGACTTGCTCTTAATGCAAATGACGGGACAGGTTTGACAAATGCAATTCTGAACATTATTGTAACTTTGAAATATGTTCTGGGACAGATTATTTCATTCTGCGTTCCGCTGATCATCATTGGATTTATCGCACCGTCCATTACAAAGATGGGAAATAATGCATCGAGATTACTTCTGCTTGCGGTATGTATTGCATATGTATCTTCTGTTGGGGCTGCGTTATTCTCTACAGCAGCAGGATATGCGCTGATCCCGCATCTTTCTATTGTGACAGATGTAGATGGACTGAAAGAACTGCCGGAGATGGTGTTTGAACTTTCTATCCCACAGATCATGCCGGTTATGAGTGCACTTGTATTTTCTATTATGATCGGACTTGCAGCGGCATGGAATAAGGCAAAATTAATCACAGGAATGTTGGAAGAATTCCAGAAGATCGTGCTTTCCATCGTGTCAAGGATTTTGATTCCAATCCTTCCGTTATTTATTGGATTCACATTTTGTTCTCTGGCATATGAAGGATCCATCACAAAACAGCTTCCGGTATTCCTTAAGGTTATCATTATTGTTATGATCGGACATTATATTTGGATGGCACTTCTTTATACAATCGCCGGCGTTTATTCAGGAAAGAATCCACTGGAGGTTGTGAAGCATTACGGACCGGCATATCTGACAGCCGTTGGAACAATGTCTTCCGCAGCAACACTTGGAGTTGCTCTGCAGTGTGCCGACAAGGCGAAACCATTAAGAAAAGATATGGTACAGTTTGGAATTCCGTTGTTTGCTAATATCCATCTGTGTGGTTCTGTTCTCACAGAAGTGTTCTTCTGTATGACAATCTCACAGATTCTGTATGGAAAACTTCCGTCAATTCCAACAATGCTTCTGTTTTGTATACTTCTTGGAGTATTTGCAATCGGTGCACCGGGAGTTCCGGGAGGAACAGTTATGGCATCCCTTGGACTTATCACAGGAGTCCTTCTGTTTGATGATGCGGGAACAGCACTGATGCTTACAATTTTCGCACTTCAGGATAGTTTTGGAACAGCTTGTAATGTAACAGGGGACGGAGCACTTACACTGATTCTTACAGGATATGCGGAAAGACATAAGATTCCGGAGAAGTCAGATGAGATGCTGAATATTGAATTTTAATAATTGATTTTAAGGGCAGCTATTATAGTTGTCCTTTCTTTTTGCCAAAACATTGAATTTTACTACTATTCTGTGGTACAATCGTTTGGTATAAAAAAAGTAATCGTCTTGTTGATATTCGCAAGGGGAATGTGGATAACAACAGCATTTTCAGATTGAGAGGTGAAAAAAATGGGATTTACACATTTTGATGAAAAAGGAAAAGCCATTATGGTGGATGTGACGGAGAAGCAGGACACAGTCCGGGAAGCAACCGCCACAGGAAAGATCACGGTGAATGAAGAAGTGTTCCGTGCTGTTAAAGAAGGAACCGCAGGCAAAGGGGATGTGCTTGGAGTTGCGACAACAGCAGGGATTATGGGAGCAAAGAGGACATCGGATCTGATTCCGATGTGTCACATTCTTCCGATCACAAAGTGCAAGGTAGAGTTCGAGATGGTTGAGAGTGAACTTGCAATTTATTGTAATTGTACGGTACGTGTGACCGGGAAGACAGGCGTTGAGATGGAAGCTCTGACAGGAGCAAGTGTAGCACTTTTGACAGTTTACGATATGTGCAAAGCGATGGATAAAAAGATGGAGATTGGGGAAATCTATCTGGTCAGAAAGAGCGGTGGTAAGAGTGGGCTGATCAACAATGGATATAAGAAGGAAAGAAAAGAAGGCGAAAAGTAAAGTGGAAAAGAAAGAACAAAGATGGAAAGCAGCGGTAGTGACACTGAGTGATAAAGGATATGCAGGAGAGCGGGAGGACAAGAGTGGACCGCTTCTTTGCGGTATGTTAGAAGAGGCAGGATATGAAGTGACAGAAGTAAGACTTCTTCCGGACGAGCAGAAGATGATCGAACAGTGTCTCTGTGAACTTGCAGATGAGAAAAAAGTGGATCTGATCGCAACAACCGGAGGAACAGGTTTTGCACCGCGTGACTGCACACCGGAAGCGACACTTGCCGTGGCAACAAAGAATGCACCTGGAATTGCAGAGGCGATGAGACTGGCTTCACTTCAGGTAACACCAAGAGCAATGCTGAGCCGTGGTGCATCAGTGATCCGCAATCAGACGTTGATCATTAATTTCCCGGGAAGCCCGAAGGCGGTAAAGGAGAATTTAGAGGCGGTACTTCCATCTCTGGAACACGGACTTGCTATCCTTACAGGAAATGCAAGTGAGTGTGGAAAACCAGTTTCTGAAGGAAAGTAAAACAGTAATGTAAGAGATAAATAATATGAGGTATGTAAGAGATGATCGATCAATATGGAAGAACAATAGAATATCTGCGCATCTCTGTGACGGATCGTTGTAATCTGCGCTGTGTCTACTGCATGCCGGAAGAGGGCATTGAGCAGCTGCCGCATGAGCAGATTCTGACTTTTGATGAGATTGAGAGAGTATGCCGGATCAGTACAGAACTTGGGATTTCAAAGATCAAATTGACCGGTGGGGAACCGTTGGTGAGAAAAGGATTGCCGGACTTATTGGGGAAAATTAAGAGAATTCCGGGGATCGAACAGGTGACATTGACAACAAACGGAATTCTTCTTAAAAATCAGTTGGACGAGTTGATGCGTCAGGGGCTGGATGCAGTGAATATCAGTATTGATACATTGGATGAAACGTGTTACCATACAGTGACAAGATGTGGGGAATTAAATCAGGCACTGGAAGGACTGCAGGCAGCACTCGAATATCCGAATCTGCGTGTGAAGTTAAATTGTGTGCCGATGAATCAGTCAGAAGAAGAGTATATTCAGATGGCAGAGTATGCAAAGGAGCATCCGGTAGAGGTTCGTTTTATAGAAATGATGCCGATCGGGATGGGAAAAGCCTGTCAGGGAAAATCAAGAGATGAGCTTCTGGAACTTTTAGAGAAAGCATTTGGAAACGCTGAACCGTATGAAAAACATTTGGGGAATGGTCCGGCAGAGTATGTGAGCTTTTCGGGATTCCAGGGCAGAATTGGATTTATCAGTGCAGTGAGTCACAAGTTTTGCGATTCCTGCAACAGGATCCGGCTCACAGCGGAAGGATATCTGAAACTTTGTCTACAGTATGAAAGTGGAATTGATTTAAGAAAACTTTTAAGAAGTGGTGCAACGGATGAAGAAGTGAAAGAAGCAATGCGTCAGGCAATCTGGAAAAAACCGGCCTGTCACAATTTCTCGGATGAGCGAAGAGATGAAGAAGTTGGTCAGAAAAAAGAACATCGGGGCATGTACGGAATCGGTGGTTAGATCAGTAATGAAATAAAATCGTTACTGTTCACTCCCGTGTCAATCACTCCGCTGATTGACACGGAGGATGCGTGTTTTGACTTGAATGCATCTCGCCCCATCGCCAAAGGCGATTTAAAATGGCGAGATGCGTTGCTGGTCGCACATCGTGTGAACAGTAACATAAAATCAATAACAGAGAAGTAACGGTGCAGATCATACACAAAAATTATAAAAGTGAAAAAGTAATTTGAGAGGTATAGAAAAATGGGAAAAGTAATAGCAATTTGTACAAGTCCGGAAAAGGGAACACAGAAGACAAGAATCGAGGAAGGCACATTTATTGAAGATTTTGGTCTGGAAGGAGATGCGCATGCAGGAAAATGGCATCGTCAGATCAGTCTTCTTTCTTATGACAAGATCGAGGCATTCCGTGCAAGAGGTGCAGAAGTAGAAGATGGCGCATTTGGAGAAAATGTGATCGTTCAGGGGATTGATTTCCGTAATCTTCCAGTTGGAACAAGATTAAAATGTAACGATGTTTTGTTAGAGATGACACAGATTGGAAAAGAATGTCATCATGGTTGTCAGATCTTCCAGAAAATGGGAGAATGTATCATGCCACGAGAAGGGGTATTTGCAAAAGTGCTTCATGGTGGTAAAATAAAAGCCGGAGATGAAATGATCGTGCTTGCAGCAGAGGAATAAGGAAAATTACCTGGGAAACATTTCGTTACTGTTCACTCCGGTGTTAATCACTTTGCTGATTGACACGGAGGATGTATGTTTTGGCTTGAATGCATCTCGCCCCATCGCCAAAGGCGATTTAAAATGGCGAGATGCGTTGCTGGTCGCACATCGTGTGAACAGTAACAACATTTCTGCAACGGTACGGAACAGATGCGAATGGAAGGAAATGAATGAGAAAGAAGCAATGGGTGGCGGCGGCTCTTGTGGGGCTTGCAGTTATTCTTGTCGGCGTGGGTTCCGGCAACGTGAAGACAAGACAGACGAAGAAAGACAAGCAGGAAAACACGCAGATTGTCAGTGGAGTTCAGATTGTTACAGAAGACGGAAAGAAGTACTATGACTTCCAGGATGTGAAAGAGAATAATTACAGAGCAAGGCTTCAGGATCAAGTACCAAGGAATTCTTATGATTTTAGCAATCTGGCATTAGATGAAGAGACAGGATATCTTTCGTATAAAGATACGAAGGGAAAAGTGTCAGCGAAAAAAGGAATTGATGTTTCGGAGTTCCAGGGAGAGACGATCGACTGGCAGCAGGTGAAGGAAAGCGGAATCGAATTCGTGATCGTAAGACTTGGATACCGTGCATATGGAGAGAGTGGCGCGTTAGTTGAAGATGCCATGTTTGAACAGAATGTACAAGGCGCATTGGATGCCGGTCTGGAAGTCGGTGTCTATTTCTTTTCCCAGGCAATCTCAGCAACGGAGGCAGTCGAAGAGACTGACTTTGTTTTGGAACATATCCAGCCGTATCAGATTACAGGACCTGTTGTCTATGACACAGAAGAAATCAAAGATGATACAGCAAGAACAGACCAGAATACAAGGGAAGACTTTACGAATTTTTGTAAAGTCTTTTGTGACGGAGTGAAACAGGCTGGATATCAACCGATGATTTATGCTAATATGAAATGGATGGCATTTACCTTGAAGATGGAAGAGCTGACAGAATATGATTTCTGGTATGCGGATTATCATGAACTTCCGCAGTGCCCATATGATTATAAGGTGTGGCAGTACAGTGAGGCCGGTACGGTTCCGGGAATTCGTGCAAGCGTAGATTTAGATTTGTGGTTTCAGGAGGAAAACTAGATGAAATGGAATAAATTCAGATTGAAGACAACAACAGAGGCAGAGGATATTGTAAGCAGTATGCTGGCAGATCTTGGGATTGAAGGTGTTGAGATCGAGGATAAGATCCCGCTGACAGAGTCTGATAAAGAGCAGATGTTTGTTGATATTTTACCGGAGATCGAGGCAGATGATGGCGTGGCTTACTTAAGTTTTTATCTGGAAGAGGATGAGGACAAAGAAAAAGTTCTGGCAAATGTGAAGAAAGAACTGGAGGAGATGTCTGCTTATGTAAATGTCGGAGCCTGTGAGATTGAAGAATCCCAGACAGAGGATGTAGACTGGGTGAATAACTGGAAGAAGTATTTTCATCAGTTTTATGTAGATGATATTCTGATCATTCCATCCTGGGAAGATGTGAAGCCTTCGGATGAAGATAAGATGGTGATCCATATTGATCCAGGTACAGCATTTGGTACAGGAATGCATGAGACAACACAGCTTTGTATCCGTCAGATTAGAAAATATACAACAGAGACGACGAAGATCCTTGATGTGGGATGTGGAAGTGGAATTCTGGGAATGCTTGCATTGAAGTTCGGGGCAGAGCATTCTGTTGGAACAGATCTCGATCCATGTGCAATCGATGCAACTTATGAGAACATGGAGAACAACGGGGTTTCTAGAGATAAATATGAAGTGATGATCGGAAATATTATCAATGACAAAGAAGTTCAGGATAAGGTTGGATATGAGTGCTACGATATTGTGGCAGCGAATATCCTTGCACCGGTTCTTGTAGAACTCACACCAGTGATCGTGAACCAGCTGAAACCAGGCGGAATTTATATCACAAGTGGAATTATCGATGATAAAGAAGAGATGGTAAAAGAAGCTGTTGCAAAAGCCGGGCTGGAACTTCTGGAGGTCACATATCAGGGTGAATGGGTATGTGTGACAGCGCGCAAGAACGCATAAGGAGAAATAAGATGCAACATTTTTTTGCAGATCCATCCTGCGTGGACGGAGAACAGATCCGTCTGGCAGGAAGTGATGTGAATCATATGAAGAATGTACTCCGAATGAAACCCGGAGAAGAAGTGTGGGTCAGTGATGGAGAAGGAATGGATTACTTCTGCAGTGTGGAAGGTTATGAAGAGAAAGAGGCAGTCCTTCGTGTTGTGAAAAAAGAAGTGTCTCAGACAGAGCTGGCTTCCCGTCTGATCTTATTCCAGGGACTTCCGAAAGGGGATAAGATGGAATGGATCGTGCAGAAGGCAGTAGAGCTTGGAGCTTACAGTATTGTTCCGTTTGCGGCAAAGCGTTCGGTTGTAAAGCTGGATCAGAAGAAAGCCGGAAAGAAGAGAGAACGCTGGCAGGCAATCGCCAAGGGGGCTGCGGAACAGTCGAAGAGAGGAATTGTGCCACAAGTGCAGGATGTGATGAGCTTTCAGGAAGCGATGAATTACGCAAAAGAGCTGGATGTAGTGCTTGTTCCTTATGAACTGCAGGAAGGGATGAAAGCAACAGAAGCTGTTATAAGTAAGATTGAACCGGGACAGTCTGTCGGTATCTTTATCGGACCGGAAGGCGGTTTTGATGAGAGCGAGATCGAGCAGGCGAAAGAGGCCGGAGCGATCCCAATCACACTTGGAAAACGTATTTTAAGAACAGAGACAGCAGGACTTACAACATTGTCAATTCTGATGTATCATTTAGAATGCGGGGAACAGTTGGACGATAAAAACATAAGATAATAGAAAGACGTTGCCGGTTGCAGACGCCTGTGAATGGCAACAGAGTTAGAAAAGGGAAGATAAAATGGAAGCATATTTGGATAATTCAGCCACAACCAGAGCATATCCGGAAGTGGGAGATCTTGTATATAAAGTAATGTGTCAGGATTATGGCAATCCATCCTCCATGCACCGAAAAGGTGTAGATGCGGAGCATTATGTAAAGGAAGCCAAGGAAACGATCGCAAAGGTTCTTAAGGTAAATGCGAAAGATATTTACTTTACATCAGGAGGAACAGAGAGTGATAATCTTGCACTGATCGGATGTGCAAGAGCAAACAGAAGAGCGGGAAATCACCTGATCACAACTTCAATCGAGCATCCTGCAATCTTAAATACAATGCGTTATCTGGAAGAAGAGGAAGGATTCCGTGTAACATATCTTCCGGTAGATGCGAGTGGAAGAGTGAATCTGGAAGCATTGAAAGAAGCACTTTGTCCGGAGACGATTCTCGTATCAGTTATGTATGTGAACAATGAGGTTGGAACACTTCAACCGATTGATGAAGCGGTAAAGATTGTAAAAGAGTATAATTCTTCTATTCTTTTCCATTCGGATGCAGTGCAGGGATTTGGAAAATATCACATTTATCCAAAACGTCAGAAGATCGACCTGTTAAGTGCGAGTGGACATAAGATTCATGGACCGAAGGGAACCGGATTCCTCTATGTGGGCGAAAAGGTGAAGATTAAACCGATTCTTTTCGGAGGAGGACAACAGAAGGATCTCCGTTCGGGTACAGAAAATGTTCCGGGAATTGCAGGGCTTGGACTTGCAACAAAGATGATCTACAATGATCTGGATATGAAAGTAGCTCTGATGCGTGAACTGAAGGATTATTTTATTGAGCAGGCAGGAAAGATTGAGAATACAACAGTCCATGGTCTGAAAGATGAAGGAAGTGCGCCACATATCATCAGTCTTGGAATTGCTGGAATCCGAAGTGAGGTTCTTCTTCATACACTGGAAGATAAGGGGATTTATGTCTCATCAGGATCTGCATGTGCATCGAATCATCCGGCAGTAAGCGGGGTTCTCAGAAGCATTGGGGCGGCACAGGAATATCTGGATGCGACGATTCGTTTCAGTATGTCAGAATTTACTACAAAAGAAGAAATTGACTACACGCTGGAAACACTATATAATTGTATACCGATGCTGAGAAAATATACGCGTCATTAATTGACGTCGATTCATAAAGGAGAAAAAGCATGAAATTTCATTCATTTCTGATAAAATACGGCGAGATCGGAATTAAGGGAAAGAACCGTTATATCTTTGAAGATGCACTGGTACGTCAGATTCGTTATGCTCTGCAGGGCGTAGACGGAGAATTTCTTGTACACAAATGTCACGGAAGAGTCTACGTGGATTGTGATGGAGATTATGATTTTGATGAGACAGTAGAAAGCCTTCAGAAGGTATTTGGCATTGTCGGAATCTGTCCGGTAGTCCGTGTACCGGTGGCTGAACTGGCACAGCTGAGAAAAGATGTTGTAGCTTATGTAGATGAAGCTTACGAAGAGAAGAACATGACATTTAAAGTTGATGCAAGAAGAGCAAAGAAGAGCTATCCTGCGAACTCTATGGAAATCAACTGTGAAGTCGGAGAAGCAATCCTGGAGGCATTTCCGGAAATGAAAGTAGATGTTCATAAGCCGGAACTTCGTATCAATGTGGAGATCCGTGAAGAAGTTTATATCTATTCCAGAATCATTCCGGGACCGGGAGGTATGCCAATCGGGACAAACGGAAGCGCAATGCTGCTTCTGTCAGGAGGAATTGACAGTCCGGTTGCCGGATATATGGTATCCAAGCGTGGCGTTGAACTCGAGGCAACTTATTTCCATGCACCACCGTACACAAGTGAAAGAGCAAAAGAGAAGGTAGTTGATCTTGCAAGACTCGTTTCTGCTTATTCAGGACCGATCAAGCTTCATGTTGTCAACTTTACAGATATTCAGCTTTATATCTATGAGAAGTGTCCACATGATGAACTGACAATCATTATGCGTCGCTACATGATGAAGATCGCAGAACATTTTGCAAAGAAAGACGGATGTCTTGGTCTGATCACAGGAGAGAGTATCGGTCAGGTAGCAAGCCAGACAATGCAGAGTCTTGCAGCGACGAATGCAGTATGTACACTTCCGGTTTATCGTCCGCTGATCGGATTTGATAAGAAGGATATTGTAGAAATTTCTGAGAAGATCAATACCTATGAAACTTCAATCCAGCCATTTGAGGATTGTTGTACAATTTTCGTTGCAAAACATCCGGTGACAAAGCCGAATATTGAACGAATTGAGAAGTCTGAGTTGAACCTTGCAGAAAAGATTGACGAACTGATGCAGACAGCAATTGATACTGTTGAGATCATTGAAGTGAAGCAGGGAGAATAATAGGAAAAAGAAAAGCTGCTCCAATGGAACAGCTTTTCTTTACTCTAAAAAATATGCGGACAAGCTACAAAAACAAAGTCCGCATGAATCGTATTCAGATAGAATTATTTGATGATGTAAGCATCAAGTGCAGCAAGAATATCATCAACATTGCTGTCAGCGTGGATGTTCAGGTCGATCGGTTTGGAAAGATCAAGGCTGAAAATACCCATGATTGATTTGGCATCTATAACATATCTTCCGGATACTAAATCGAAATCATTATCATATTTTGTGATAGTGTTAACGAATGATTTGACTTTGTCGATTGAGTTTAATGAAATCTGTACTGTTTTCATTTGAAATCCCTCCTTGAATTATACAATAAAGTTGGCTTCTAAGCCTAGGTATATTCTACGGGATGCAGGTTCAAAAGTCAAGAAATTAACGAGATAAAAGGAAAAAAGAGGTAGAAATAAATGAAGAAAGCAGCACTGCACAATTTGGGATGCAAAGTAAATGCCTATGAGACGGAAGCCATGCAGGAAATGCTTGAAAAAGCAGGGTATGAGATCGTTCCTTTCAAGGAAGGGGCAGACCTTTATGTAATCAATACATGCACTGTTACAAATATCGCGGATCGCAAGTCGAGACAGATGCTGCACCGGGCGAGAAAAATGAATCCGGATGCAGTTGTTGTCGCTGCAGGATGTTATGTCCAGGCGAAGGAAAAAGAGATTCAGGTGGATGATTGCATTGACATTGTGCTTGGTAATAATAAGAAGCAGAATCTGATCGAAGCATTGGAAGAGTATGAAAGAACACACAATGCAGATTGTAATGTAACAGAAAATGAAAAGAATGCAAAGAACCAGGAAAACGACAGAAAAGCAGAGATCAAGATGGAAGAGATCGGAAAGACAAAAGAGTACGAGAATCTTCACCTGACGAAGCCGGGAGATCATACAAGAGCTTATATTAAAGTTCAGGATGGATGTAATCAGTTCTGCACATATTGTATCATTCCATATGCCCGTGGAAGAGTCCGCAGCCGTTCCATGGAAGATGTGCTTGATGAAGTACGTACACTGGCAGATAACGGATATAAGGAGGTTGTACTGACAGGAATTCATCTGAGCTCATATGGAATTGATTTTGATAAAGAATATCACCTTCTGGAATTGATCCGGGCAGTCCATGAGATTGATGGAATTGAAAGAATCCGTCTTGGCTCTTTGGAACCGGGGATCATCACAGAAGAATTTGCAGAAGGGATTGCAAAGCTTCCGAAGATGTGTCCGCATTTCCACCTGTCTCTGCAGAGCGGATGTGATGCAACATTAAAGCGTATGAACCGTAGATATACAAGCAGTGAATATGCGGAAAAATGTGAACTTCTCAGAAAATACTTCCCGAATCCGGCATTGACAACCGATGTGATTGTGGGATTCCCAGGAGAGACAGAAGAAGAGTTCAAAGAGTCATATGATTTTGTGGACAGCATAGATTTCTATGAGACACATATTTTTAAATACTCCCGACGTGAGGGAACAAAAGCAGCTGTGATGCCAGATCAGGTAGATGAACAGATCAAGGCGAAGAGAAGTGCACAATTAATTGAACTTGGTGAGAAAAAGCGTGCAGCATATGAACAGAGTTTCCAGGGAAAAGAAGTGGAAGTACTTGTGGAAGAGGATCTGGAACTGAATGGAAAAGAAGTACAGATAGGTCATACGAAAGAATATATGAAAATTGCACTAGAGACAAATGAAAATCTCAAGAATAGTATCGTAAAAGTTCAAATTGGGAAGGATTCGCAAATTATACATTGAATTTTGAATTCGGTTATATTAGAATTATAAGTAGGGTTTCTGGGTTTCCAGAGCGTTTTGCGCTGTTTGACAGAACAACAGCAAAGCCCTTCGGAAGAAGGAAATAGATACAAGAAAGAGAAGGAGGAAGAAAGATGAGTGATTTAAGCAGTACTCAGTTCTTTCAGGTAGAGCCGGGTCCGCAGATTTCTGCGAAGGATATTTTTGAGATCGTATACAAGGCTCTGAAAGAAAAAGGATACAATCCGGTGAATCAGATCGTTGGATATATCATGTCAGGAGATCCGACATACATTACAAGTTTTAACGGAGCAAGAAGCCTGATCATGAAGGTGGAACGTGATGAACTGGTAGAAGAACTGTTGAAAGCGTATATTGAGCATAATGCGTGGGAATAATCAGACAATGAGAGTAATGGGACTGGACTATGGGACGAAGACTGTGGGTGTTGCTATCAGCGACCCGCTCGGACTTACGGCCCAGGGAATTGAGACAATACAACGGAAAGAGGAGAACAAGCTGCGCCGTACCTGTGCGAGGATTGAAGAATTGATCAAAGAATATCAGGTAGAGAAGATCGTGCTTGGATTTCCAAAACATATGAATAATGATATCGGGGAGCGTGCACAGAAGTCATTGGAATTTCGTGACATGCTGGTTCGTCGTACAGGACTGGAAGTGATCATGTGGGACGAGAGACTTACGACAGTAGCGGCAGAGCAGACACTGATCGAGAGTGGTGTGAGAAGAGAAAACAGAAAGCAATATGTCGATAAGATTGCTGCTGTGTTCATTCTCCAGGGATATTTAGATTCGATTTATATGCAGAAAACAGCAGAATAGAGGAAAATCATATGGAAAAGGCAAAGTTTACTTTCAGTGATGGAAGTGGAGCAGATGAGTTCTTTGTACTTGAAGAGACAAAGATCAATGGTTCCGCGTATATTCTTGTAGTTGATTCAGAAGAAGATGACGCAGAATGCCTGATTCTCAGAGAAGTTGAAGAATCAAAAGACGCAGAGAAGACGTATGAGATCGTGGAAGACGATACAGAGCTGATGGCAGTTTCCAAAGTATTTGAGGAATTGCTGGAAGACGTCGATATTGAGATGTAATTACATGAAAGAAATACGAATGTAAGAGAAACTGCAGACAGGAATATTTTTCTCACTTTTGCAGAAGTGTCAGAAAAAAGTCTGGAGTTCTTTTTACAATATAGATAGGAGGCAGACAGATGGAAGCAGATAAGACACAGAAGCTTCTGAAAGAGAAGTTAAAGGAAAAGGGGCTGAAGGTGACTCACCAGAGACTGCTTGTTCTGTCCGTACTTGAAGAGAACAGTGGGAGTCATATGACAGCGGAAGATATCTATGATCTGGTATCAGAGGATTATCCGGAGATTGGGCTTGCCACAGTATACAGAACATTACAGCTTTTGTGGGATATGCAGCTGGTAGACAGGATTAATTTTGGGGATGGATGTGTGCGCTATGAGATCGGACATTTACTGAATGGGGAGACAAAGCACAATCATCATCACCTGATTTGTAAGAGATGTAACAAGGTGATGCCGTTTGATGATGACCTTCTGGAGAGTCTGGAAGATCATATCGAGAAGGCAACCGGCTTCCATGTCCTGGACCACGAACTGAAATTCTACGGACTGTGTAAAGACTGTATGAAGAAACAGAGATAGTGGAGGTGTATATTTTTTGAAAAAACAGAATAATGGAAAATTGCGTATCATACCGCTTGGAGGTCTGGAACAGATTGGTATGAACATTACTGCGTTTGAGTATGAAGACAGTATTGTTGTTGTAGACTGTGGTCTTGCGTTCCCGGAAGATGATATGCTTGGAATCGACCTTGTAATTCCGGATGTGACTTACCTGAAAGATAATATTTCCAAGGTAAAGGGATTTGTTATCACGCACGGTCACGAGGACCATATCGGTGCATTGCCGTATGTACTCAAAGAGATCAACATTCCGATTTATACAACCAAGCTTACAATGGGAATCATTGAGAACAAGCTGAAGGAGCATAATCTGCTTCGTGGAACGAAGAGAAAGGTTGTACGTCATGGTCAGTCAATCAATCTTGGAAAGTTCCGGATTGAATTTATCAAGACGAACCACAGTATCCAGGATGCGTCCGCACTGGCAATCTATTCACCGGCAGGAGTTGTTGTCCACACAGGAGACTTCAAGGTTGATTATACTCCGGTATTTGGAGATGCGATCGACCTGCAGCGTTTTGCTGAGATCGGTAAGAAAGGCGTGCTGGCACTGATGTCTGACAGTACGAATGCAGAGCGAAAAGGATTTACGCAGTCAGAACGTACAGTAGGTATCACATTTGATCACATTTTTGCAGAGCATCAGAATACAAGGCTGATCATTGCGACATTTGCTTCGAATGTTGACCGTGTACAGCAGATCATCAACTCTGCTTATAAGTATGGCAGAAAGGTTGTTGTAGAAGGTCGTAGTATGGTGAATATCATTTCTACAGCATCAGAATTAGGATATCTGAATGTACCGGATAATACATTGATTGAGATTGATCAGATGAAGAATTATCCACCGGAGAAGATGGTGCTGATCACAACAGGAAGCCAGGGAGAATCTATGGCTGCACTGTCAAGAATGGCAGCTGACGTACACCGCAAGGTTACAATTCAGCCGAATGATACGATCATTTTCAGCTCCAACCCGATTCCTGGAAATGAGAAATCGGTTTCACGTGTGATCAATGAACTCTCTGCAAAGGGAGCAGAAGTTATTTTCCAGGATGCCCATGTATCAGGGCATGCCTGTCAGGAAGAATTGAAGTTGATCTATTCTCTCGTAAAACCGAAATATGCGATTCCGGTGCATGGTGAATACCGTCATCTGAAAGCAAACGCAGGTGTTGCGAAGAGCCTTGGAATTCCGAAGGAGAATGTATTTATTATGCAGTCCGGTGAAGTACTTGAACTGTGTGATGATTACGCTAAGGTTGTAGATAAGGTTCATACAGGAGCAATCCTGGTAGACGGACTTGGAGTTGGAGATGTTGGAAATATCGTTCTTCGAGACAGACAGCATCTTGCAGAAGATGGTATCATTATTGTGGTTCTTACATTAGAGAGAAGAACGAACCGCCTGCTTGCAGGACCGGATATCGTATCAAGAGGATTTGTCTATGTCAGAGAGTCAGAGGAGCTGATGGATGATGCAAGAAAGGCTGTTTCAGAAGCACTTGAGAAATGCCTGAAAGGAAGACATACAGACTGGAATAAGATCAAGCTTGTGATCCGTGATGCAATGAATGACTATATCTGGAAGAAGACAAAGAGAAGACCAATGGTGATCCCGATCATCATGGATGTGGATGTGTAAGATATGATAGTGGATGAACGTATTATTACATTCATCAATTCTATGGATACAGAGAACAGTGAAATACTGGAGACAATTGAACAGGAAGCTCTGGCGGCGGATGTACCGATCATCCGACGAGAGATGCAGAGCTTCCTGGAGGTTCTCCTTTTGATGAAAAAACCTATGCGCGTTCTGGAAGTCGGAACTGCCGTAGGTTTCTCTGCGTTATTGATGAGTGATTACCTGCCGGAAGGTGGACATATAACAACAATAGAGAATTATGAGAAGAGAATCCCGATTGCGAGGGAGAATTTCCGCAGAGCGGGAAAGGAAGATAAGATTACTCTGATTGAAGGAGATGCGACAGAAGTACTTGCGGAAATGGAAGGAAGTTTTGATTTTATCTTTATGGATGCCGCGAAAGGGCAATATATTCATTATCTTCCGAATGTGTTGCGACTGCTTTCGGATGGAGGCTGTCTTGTGTCAGACAATGTGATGCAGGATGGGGATATCATAGAATCCCGTTTTGCGGTAGAACGCAGAAATCGTACAATACATGCGAGAATGCGGGAATATCTGTATGAATTGAAACACAGAGAGGATCTGGTCACATCGATTATTCCGCTTGGAGATGGTGTGGCAGTGAGCATAAAACAAGGAGTAGAAAAATGAGTAGACCGATCGAACTATTGATCCCGGCGAGCAGCCTGGAAGTGTTAAAAACAGCTGTAATTTTCGGTGCTGATGCAGTATATATCGGAGGAGAAGCATTTGGGTTGCGTGCGAAAGCAAAAAATTTCTCTATGGAAGAAATGAAAGAGGGAATAGAATTCGCACATGCACATGATGTAAAAGTGTATGTTACAGCAAATATTCTTGCCCACAACGATGATCTTGAAGGGGTAAGAGAATATTTTGAAGAGTTGAGAGAGATTAAACCTGATGCACTGATCATTGCAGATCCGGGGGTGTTTGAGATTGCAAAAGAGGTATGTCCTGAGATTGAGCGTCATATCAGTACACAGGCGAATAACACAAACTATGCAACTTATAACTTTTGGTATCGCCAGGGTGCAAGTCGTGTGGTTTCAGCAAGAGAATTGTCTCTGAAAGAGATTAAGGAGATCAGAGAAAGAATTCCGGAAGATCTTGAAATTGAGACATTTGTCCATGGAGCAATGTGTATCTCTTATTCTGGACGCTGCCTTCTGAGTAATTATTTTACAGGAAGGGACGCAAACCAGGGTGCATGTACACACCCATGCCGTTGGAAGTATGCAGTAGTCGAGGAAAAGAGACCGGGAGAATATCTGCCGGTCTATGAGAATGAACGCGGAACTTACATCTTTAATTCAAAAGATCTTTGTATGATCGAGCATATTCCGGAATTGATTGATGCAGGAATTGACAGTTTTAAGATCGAAGGACGAATGAAAACAGCACTTTATGTTGCAACAGTGGCGAGAACTTACCGCAAAGCAATTGATGATTATCAGAAAGATCCAGAGCTTTACAAGAAGAACATGCCTTGGTATCTGGATCAGATTTCAAACTGTACTTATCGTCAGTTTACGACTGGATTTTTCTTTGGAAAACCAGATCATGAGACACAGATTTATGACAATAACACATATATCCGAGAGTATACTTATCTTGGAATTGTCGGGACCGTTGAGAATGGGCTTGCAAGAATTGAACAGCGCAATAAGTTTTCTGTAGGTGAGACAATTGAGATCATGAAGCCGGACGGAAGTAATGTTGAGGCAAAGGTTCTCCGGATCCTGAATGAGGATGGAGAGGAACAGGAAAGTGCACCGCATTCAAAGCAGGTTCTTCATGTAGAACTGAGCGAGACACCAGCTCAGTACGATCTTCTCAGAAGACAGGAAGAGGATAAAGAAGTTAATTCATAGAAGAGTCTTAGAAATTTCAAAAATATTGTCGGAGTTTTCCGATAGCACTTTTTTCGATACGGGATACATAGGAGCGGGAGATGCCCAGTTGTGCGGCAATCTCCCGCTGCGTGTATTCTTCTCCCTGATACAGTCCGTATCGCATTTTCAGTACAAGTTTTTCTCTTGGAGAAAGTTCATTTTCCAGTTTTTCATAAAGCTTTTGAATATTGTCCTTCAGATGAATCCGCTCTGGAATATCTGTTTCTGTAGATTCGATGATATCGTAGAGGTTGACTTCATTTCCTTCCCGATCTGTGCCAATCGGTTCATAAAGAGAGATTTCATGGCTGCATTTTTTTCTGGCGCGCAGATACATCAGGACTTCATTTTCTACACAACGGGAGGCATAGGCAGCCAGACGATTTCCTTTTTCAGGATCGAACGTAATTATAGCTTTGATCAGGCCAATCGTGCCGATGGAAATCAGATCTTCCGGATCTTCACTGGTATTTTGGTATTTCCGTATAACATGGGCAACGAGACGGAGATTGCGTTCAATTAAAATATGCTTGGCTTCCAGATCGCCCTCGGTGTATCTCTGAATGTATTTTTTCTCTTCCGCCGGTGTGAGGGGATTAGGAAATGCTTTCAAGACAGCACCTCTGGATGCATTTAATATAGTTTATGAAAAAATGTGGAAATTGTGCTTTTCCATATGCTCAAGTTCTCGGAAACTGATTGACAAATCGATATTCGGAAGTTATGATATCTATACATTCTCGGAATGTCAGTTCCGAAAATCAAATCCGGCTGATTCAGCCAGAATTTCAGCAGCTTACAATGGGGTGTAAGAAGAACAGGTGCGCTTGTGACTGGGAAAAGGAAGGAGCGCATATGAGTTTTAGTACAGTAAAATCCGCGGCAATGGAAGGGCTTGCGGTAGAAATGGTCTATGTGGAGGCGGATGTCAGCAATGGACTTCCGATTTTTCACATGGTGGGATATCTGTCATCAGAGGTGAAAGAAGCAGCAGAACGCGTACGGTCTGCAGTCCGGAATTCAGGTCTTGAATTTCCGGCGAAACGTGTGGTGATTAATCTTTCACCGGCAACTATGAGGAAAAGAGGAGCGTCATTTGATCTTCCAATCGCAGTGGCGATTCTGACGTCACTTGGCGTTTTACAACAGAATAGAAGAATGAAAGACTGTATGATCATCGGAGAACTGGGATTGGATGGACAAGTTAGAAAAGTTCCCGGGATTCTTTCTATGGTATCAGAGGCAAAGGTACAAAAAGTTACAAGCTGTATTGTTCCGAGAGAAAATAAAAAGGAGGCAGAACTTGTAGAAGGGGTTCGGATCATTGCAGTTGGAAGTCTCAGGGAATGTATCAGTTATTTGGAAGATGGAGACAGAACAGGTGGAGAACAGAGATATCTTGGTGAAAAAGAGGCTGATAAAATAGAAGACAGAGGAAAAGTGGGAGAAGAAGTACCTGATTTCGCAGACTTATATGGTCAGGAGAATGTTCGTCGGGCAGCGGAAATTGCTGTAGCGGGAGGGCATAATCTGCTTATGGTCGGACCACCCGGAAGCGGGAAGACAATGACCGCAAAATGTATGGCAGGAATTCTGCCGCCGATGAATTATGAAGAAAGTATGGAGCTTACAAAGCTTTATAGTGTTATGGGAATGCTGGATGGAAAGGAACCACTGATTTCCAGAAGACCTTTTCGAGAGGTACATCATACTGCAACGAGAGCAGCGCTGATTGGTGGTGGGATTGTTCCAAGACCAGGAGAGATCAGTCTAGCTCATAGCGGTATTTTGTTTATGGATGAACTTCCGGAATTTAAGAGAAGTGTTCTTGAAGTACTCAGGCAGCCACTGGAACAACGCAGCATACAGATCACAAGAACCAGTGGAAATTATATATTTCCGGCTGATTTTATGCTTGTGTCTGCCATGAATACGTGTCCTTGTGGGAAATTCCCATCAACAGCCTGTAGTTGTACGCCGGCACAGATCCAGGCGTATTTAAGCAAGATTAGCCAACCGTTTCTCGATCGGATTGATCTTAGTGTTGAAGCTTCTAAAGTGGAATATCGAGATCTGGTGAAAGAGTCTGTTTCTTGCCCGGAGTCTTCGGCGGTGATTAAAGCGCGGGTATGTGAAGCAAGAAAGAGACAGAAGATTCGCTACCAAAACACGAAGATCCAGTGTAACGCAATGCTTCATGGTGCAGAATTGAGTAAGTATTGCAGATTAAATGGAGAAGAAATGCGACTGATGGGGCAGGCTTATGATGTACTGAATCTGACGGCGAGGTCTTATCATCGAATCTTAAAGGTTGCGAGAACGATTGCAGATTTAGATTACAGTGAGGAGATAAAACTGGAACATTTACAGGAGGCGATCGGTTATCGGACATTGGACAGGAAATATTGGGGGAGGTATGTATGATGTGTGAAGAGATGATTTTTGAATACTGGTTTTCTACGATTCGAAAACTATCTGCAAGAAAAAAGTATCTGCTCCGAGAACTCATAGGAAGTGGAAAGAAGATATATTATATAGAAGAAACTGAAATTACAGGAATTGAATTCCTTACAGAGGAAGAAAAAGAGGGATTAAAAAAAGCCCGGAAAGAGAAAACGAAAGAACAATTAAAAGAAGAGTTTTACAAAATGCAGGAACATGGAATCGAATTTATTCCATTTTTTTCAAAAGAATATCCTCCGGGGCTGGCTGAGATACCAGATCCCCCGTTTGCTCTTTTTGTGAAAGGAACATGTCCGGGAGCCAAGAAGAAGGCAGCAATTGTCGGAGCAAGGGGGTGTAGTGGATATGGAGAACATTATACAAGAGAATTTGCGGAAGTACTGGCGGCAGCAGGTGTTGATATCATCAGTGGCATGGCGAAAGGGATCGATGGAACAGGACAAAGAGCAGCGTTGAATGCAGGCGGAAAATCTTATGCTGTTTTAGGGAGCGGAGTGGATGTCTGTTATCCAAGAGATCATATCGGTTTATATATGGATATCATAGAACACGGAGGCGGAATCCTTTCGGAATTTCCACCGGGAACCCCTCCGCTTGCAATGAATTTTCCAATGAGGAACCGGATCATCAGCGGCCTGTCAGATGCGGTTCTGGTAATGGAGGCCCGGATAAGAAGCGGTTCTTTGATTACAGCAGATATGGCACTGGAGCAGGGGAAAGATGTTTATGCCCTTCCGGGACCGCTGGACAGTCCTTTGAGTGCTGGGTGTAATCACCTGATCCAACAGGGTGCCGGAATCCTTCTGAATCCTGAAAATCTGCTGGAAGAATGGGGGATTGAAACAAATGTTTTGTGCAGAAACACGGAGATAAAAAACGAGAAAAATAAAAAAGTGCTTGAAAGTACAGATGATTTGGTGTATAGTTGTGTCGGTTTGTATCCTAAGAATGTGGATCAGATTGCGCAGGAATCTCGGGTGGAGATCAGAAAATTGATGAGCATTCTTGTTACACTGGAACTGCAGGGATACATTCGTGAAATAACAAAGAATTATTATATCAGAATAAAATAGGAGTATAGTTTTTATGGCACATTATCTTGTAATCGTGGAGTCTCCTGCAAAGGTGAAGACGATTAAAAAGTTTCTAGGAAGCAATTATACAGTTGCAGCGTCACAGGGACACGTCAGGGATCTGCCGAAAAGTCAGCTTGGAATTGACGTGGAGAATGATTACGAACCAAAATATATTACCATTCGTGGAAAGGGAGAGATTCTTGCAACGCTCAGAAAAGAGGCGAAGAAATCAGACAAAGTTTATCTTGCAACCGACCCTGACCGTGAAGGAGAGGCTATTTCCTGGCATCTTGCTGCTGCCTTGAAGCTGGACGAGAAGAAAATGCGCCGTATTACATTTAATGAGATTACAAAGAATGCTGTGAAAGCATCTTTGAAAGCACCACGCGATATTGACATGGATCTTGTGGATGCACAGCAGGCAAGAAGAGAGCTTGACCGTATGGTTGGATATAAGATCAGTCCATTGCTTTGGGCAAAGGTAAAGCGTGGGTTGAGTGCCGGACGTGTACAGTCAGTCGCACTTCGTATTGTTGCAGACAGGGAAGCAGAGATTGATGCATTTATTCCGGAAGAGTACTGGTCATTGGATGCACAACTGAAAGTAAAAGGTGAGAAACGTCCTCTGACAGCGAAGTTCTACGGAACAGAGAAGAAAAAGATGACGATCCATTCAAAAGAAGAGATGGACGAGATCTTGAAGAAATTAGAGAACGAAGAGTTCCAGATTACAGATATCAAGAACAGTGAGAGGACGCGTAAAGCACCACTCCCATTTACGACAAGTACGTTGCAGCAGGAAGCTGCCAAGGCATTGAACTTTGGTACACAGAAGACAATGCGTATTGCACAGCAGCTGTATGAAGGTGTAGACATTAAAGGGAATGGAACAGTCGGTGTGATTACTTATCTTCGTACGGATTCTACACGTATTTCAGAGGAAGCTGATGCAGCAGCAAGAAGCTATATTGCTGAGACTTACGGGGAAGCATATGTAGCAGAAGGAACAAAAACAAAGTCTGCAGATAAGAAGATTCAGGATGCGCATGAGGCGATCCGCCCGACAGATATTACACGCACACCGGCAGCGATCAAGGATTCATTAAGCAGAGATCAGTTCCGTCTGTATCAGCTGATCTGGAAACGCTTCACAGCAAGCCGCATGCAGCCGGCAAAGTATGAGACAACAGCAGTCAAGATCGGAGCCGGTGAGTACTGCTTTACTGTATCAACAGCAAGGGTTGCATTTGATGGATTTCGCTCTGTGTATGTAGAGGCAGAGGAAGAGAAGGAAGAGAGCAATGTACTGGTCGGACATCTTAGCATGGATTCTGTTCTTACAAAAGAAGAATTTGCTCCAAAGCAACATTTTACGCAGCCGCCGGCACATTATACAGAGGCGAGTCTTGTAAAGACAATGGAAGAGCTTGGGATCGGACGTCCAAGTACCTATGCTCCAACCATTTCTCTGATCCTTGGAAGAAGATATATTACAAAAGAAGGCAAGAATCTTTATCTGACAGAGATTGGTGAAGTTGTTAATAATATTATGAAACAGTCATTCCCAAGTATTGTAGATGTTCATTTTACAGCGAATATGGAAGGGCTTCTTGATATGGTTGAAGAAGGAAAGGTTCCGTGGAAGGAAGTAATCCGTAATTTCTATCCGGATCTTGAGGAAGCTGTTGAAATTGCAGAGAAAGAGCTTGAGGAAGTTAAGATTGAAGATGAAGTAACAGATGTGATCTGTGAAGAGTGCGGTCGTAACATGGTGATCAAATACGGTCCGCATGGTAAATTCCTTGCATGCCCGGGATTCCCGGAATGCAGAAATACAAAACCATATCTGGAAAAGATCGGAGTTCCGTGTCCTGTGTGTGGAAAAGAAGTTGTTATCCGCAAAACAAAAAAGGGAAGAAAGTATTATGGATGTGAGGATAATCCGGAATGTGAATTTATGTCCTGGCAGAAGCCATCCAGTAAGAAATGTCCGGAATGTGGTGGATACATGGTAGAAAAAGGCAATAAATTAGTTTGTGCTGATGAAAAGTGCGGATATGTGGAAACAATTAAGAAAGAAGATTAAATATTTCAAAAAACAGAAAAACACAACGTTGCTATTTTCTGAATTGTATGATAATATAAGCTAGTAAGGAATTTGAAATTTGATTTGTGTATACAACTTGGAAAATAATAGTTACTGTTTGCTAGAAGTAGTGAATAAGAGCAAATCATGTGGAGGAGACAATGAGCGTACAATTATTGGATAAGACCAGAAAGATTAATAAGTTGCTGCATAATAATAACTCCAGCAAAGTTGTGTTTAATGATATCTGTGCGGTACTGACAGAGATTTTGGACTCAAATGTGCTGGTAGTCAGCAAGAAGGGAAAGATTCTTGGAGTCAGCAAAAGCAATAAGGTGAGAGAAATCAGTGAACTGATCACAGAATCCGTAGGATCTCATATTGATAATATGCTTAATGAAAGATTGCTGAGTGTTCTGTCTACAAAAGAGAATGTTAATCTGGAGACACTTGGTTTTTCTTCAGATGCTGTGGAAGGATGTCAGGCAATCATCACACCGATCGATATTGCCGGGGAGCGTCTCGGAACATTGTTTATCTACAAACAGGATGCAACGTATTCCATTGATGATATTATTCTCAGTGAATATGGTACTGCTGTAGTAGGACTTGAGATGCTTCGTTCAGTGAATGAAGAAAGTGCGGAAGAGACAAGAAAAGAACATGTCGTTCAGGCAGCAATCAGCACACTTTCTTTCTCAGAGCTGGAAGCAATCATTCATATCTTTAAAGAACTTGATGGTACAGAGGGAATTCTGGTTGCCAGCAAGGTAGCGGATCGTGTGGGAATTACAAGATCGGTTATCGTGAATGCACTTCGCAAGTTTGAAAGTGCAGGAGTCATTGAATCACGTTCTTCAGGAATGAAAGGAACTTATATTAAAGTTCTGAATGATTATGTATTTACAGAGCTCGAGAGGATTGAGAAAGAGCGGATGTAAGCAGAAGGAGAAGACAAGATGTACGAGGGAAATCCGGTTGATCTGCAGATGGAAAAAGTGATTTCAGCAGATGCTATTTTTGATGATACAACAAGAGTCTGTAAGGTGGATCATTATGATACAGAAGAAGATTACATTTATCTTGAAGTGATGGAAGATCCTCTGACAACGATTCTGCTGGATGCAAAATACAGATGTTATATTTCAACGGGGACAGAGCTGTTGTGCTGCTCCGGTGTTGTGAAAGAGAGATACCAGTCGGAAGACAGGAATCTACTGAAGTTTAAAATTGAGAACGGATTCTATGAGATGAACGAAAGAAGATCATAGAGAAGTTTTAGAGACGAAAGAGAAGCTGTGAGGCAGAGAAAGCCCCATGGCTTTTCTTTTATAAAAAATATGTAAACTGTGTTGACAAATGAAATGGGGAGTGCTATTTTATATTCATGGGTTAGCACTCAAGAGAAAGGAGTGCTAATAAAGTAAGGAGGAATTACAATGAAATTAGTACCATTAGGTGACAAGATCGTTTTAAAACAGTTAGAAGCAGAAGAGACAACAAAGTCCGGAATCGTATTACCGGGACAGGCAAAAGAGAAACCGCAGGAAGCAGAAGTAATCGCAGTCGGACCTGGCGGAGTTGTGGATGGAAAAGAAGTTGTAATGCAGGTTAAGGTTGGAGATAAAGTAATTTATTCCAAATATGCCGGAACAGATGTAGAGCTTGAAGGAGAGAAATATATCATTGTAAAGCAGAATGATATTCTTGCAATTGTAGAGTAATACCCAGACAAATATAAAGGAGATGCAGTTAAAATGGCAAAGGAAATCAAATACGGATCAGAAGCAAGAGCAGCACTTGAAAGAGGTGTGAATCAGTTAGCTGATACAGTTAAAGTAACATTAGGACCAAAAGGAAGAAACGTAGTACTTGATAAATCATTCGGTGCTCCGCTTATTACAAATGATGGTGTAACAATCGCGAAAGAGATTGAACTGGAAGATGGATTTGAGAATATGGGTGCACAGCTGATCAGAGAAGTTGCAGCTAAGACAAATGATGTTGCCGGAGATGGTACAACAACAGCTACAGTTCTTGCACAGGCAATGGTTCACGAAGGAATGAAGAACCTTGAGGCAGGAGCAAACCCGATCGTTCTGAGAAAAGGAATGAAGAAAGCTACAGATAAAGCAGTAGAAGCAATCCGTGAGATGAGCAGCAAAGTCAACGGAAAAGAGCAGATCGCAAGAGTTGCTGCAGTTTCTTCAGGAGATGATGAAGTCGGACAGATGGTTGCAGATGCAATGGAAAAAGTATCCAACGACGGAGTTATCACAATCGAAGAGTCTAAGACAATGCAGACAGAGCTTGACCTTGTAGAAGGTATGCAGTTTGACCGTGGATACATTTCCGCATATATGGCAACAGATATGGAGAAGATGGAAGCAGTTCTGGATGATCCATATATTCTGATCACAGATAAGAAGATTTCCAATATCCAGGAGATTCTTCCGGTTCTTGAGCAGATCGTTCAGTCCGGAGCAAGACTTCTTATTATCGCTGAAGATATCGAGGGTGAGGCACTCACAACTCTGATCGTGAATAAATTGCGTGGAACATTCAACGTTGTAGCAGTAAAAGCACCTGGATATGGTGACAGAAGAAAAGAGATGCTTCAGGATATCGCAATTCTGACAGGTGGACAGGTGATTTCTGAAGAACTCGGATTCGACCTTAAAGAAACTACAATGGATCAGCTTGGACGTGCAAAATCTGTTAAGGTTCAGAAAGAGAATACAGTTATCGTTGACGGATGTGGAGACAAGAACGCAATCGCAGATCGTGTTGGACAGATCAAGAAAGCAATCGAAGAGACAACATCTGATTTCGACAGAGAGAAACTTCAGGAGAGACTTGCAAAACTTGCAGGCGGAGTTGCTGTTATCCGTGTAGGTGCAGCTACAGAGACAGAGATGAAAGAAGCTAAACTTCGTATGGAAGATGCTCTGAATGCTACAAGAGCAGCAGTTGAAGAAGGAATCATCGGTGGTGGTGGATCCGCATACATCCATGTTTCTAAGAAGGTAAAAGAATTCGCAGAGACTCTTGAGGGAGATGAGAAGACAGGTGCCAAGATTATCCTGAAAGCACTGGAAGCTCCTCTGGCTCAGATTGCAAAGAATGCAGGACTTGAGGGAGCAGTCATTGTAAACAAAGTAAGAGAGTCTGAAGTAGGAACAGGATTCGATGCTTACAATGAGACATATGTAGATATGGTTGAGAAGGGAATCCTTGATCCGGCGAAGGTTACAAGAAGTGCTCTTCAGAACGCAACAAGTGTTGCTTCTACACTTCTTACAACAGAGTCTGTTGTATCTACAATTAAAGAGGATACACCGGCTATGCCAGCAGGCGGAGCAGGTGGAATGGGAATGATGTAATCTATCCATCAGGAAGATTTGCAGAATTTCTATAAGAATAGAATAAAAGAGCTGTTACATAGAGATCTGTAGCAGCAGGAACAGAGGGTTCTATCACATTTTCGTAATGTCAGATAGAACCTTTTGTTTGTTCTAAAAAAGGCTCAGTTTGTCGCATAGATAATAAATAAAGGAGCACTTATAAGTAAAACTTAATAATAGAGGTTAAAATAAATCAATACAAATTATGAGCACATCAGGGAAAATACTCTTGACATCCTTCGGGAATTTCTGTAGTATATCAGTTAATAATTACAAAAGATTTTTAGATACATTAACTGCCATTTCAAAGCAGTTTCATGGGTTCTTAAGAAAGAGAGGTAAAGTATAATGGGTAAGATTATAGGGGAAGGTATTACATTTGATGATGTTCTTCTTGTACCGGCTTATTCAGAAGTAATTCCGAATCAGGTAGATCTGTCAACACATCTGACAAAGAAAATCGTATTGAATATTCCGATGATGAGTGCAGGAATGGATACTGTTACAGAACATAGAATGGCAATCGCTATGGCTCGCCAGGGTGGAATCGGAATCATCCATAAGAATATGTCTATTGAAGCACAGGCAGAGGAAGTTGATAAGGTGAAACGTTCTGAGAATGGTGTTATTACAGATCCTTTCTTTCTTTCACCGGAGCATACACTTGAAGATGCAAATGACCTGATGGCAAAATACCGTATTTCAGGTGTGCCGATTACAGAGGGACGTAAACTTGTCGGAATCATCACAAACCGTGACCTGAAGTTCGAGACAGATTTCTCTAAGAAGATCAAAGAATCCATGACTTCAGAAGGACTTGTTACAGCAAAAGAAGGAATCACATTAGAGGATGCAAAAAAGATTCTTGCCAAAGCAAGAAAAGAGAAACTTCCGATCGTAGATGATGAAGGTAATCTGAAAGGACTTATCACGATTAAAGATATTGAGAAACAGATCAAGTACCCACTGTCAGCAAAGGATGAGCAGGGAAGACTTCTCTGTGGAGCAGCTGTTGGTATCACAGCAAACTGTCTGGAGCGTGTAGAAGCACTTGTGAAATCTCATGTAGATGTTGTTGTTATGGACTCTGCACATGGTCATTCAGCGAATGTTATCCGCACAGTGAAGATGGTTAAGGATGCATTCCCGGATCTTCAGGTGATCGCTGGAAATGTGGCTACAGGAGAGGCTGCAAGAGCACTGATCGAAGCTGGTGTAGATGCAGTTAAAGTTGGTATTGGACCTGGATCTATCTGTACAACACGTATCGTTGCAGGTATTGGTGTACCTCAGGTTTCAGCTGTTATGGATTGTTACGAAGTTGCTAAAGAGTATGGTATTCCGATCATTGCAGATGGTGGTATCAAGTACTCAGGAGATATGACAAAGGCAATCGCAGCAGGTGCGAATGTATGTATGATGGGAAGCATCTTTGCAGGATGTGATGAAAGCCCGGGAACATTCGAACTGTACCAGGGAAGAAAATATAAAGTATATCGTGGAATGGGATCCATCGCAGCGATGGAGAACGGAAGTAAAGACCGTTATTTCCAGGAGAATGCAAAGAAACTTGTTCCGGAAGGAGTAGAAGGACGTGTAGCTTACAAGGGATCTGTAGAAGATACGGTATTCCAGCTCATGGGTGGACTTCGTTCAGGAATGGGATATTGCGGAACACACACAATCGAAGAACTCAAAGAGAACGGAAGATTTGTGAAGATCTCTGCGGCATCATTGAAAGAAAGTCATCCACATGACATTCATATTACAAAAGAAGCTCCGAACTACAGTGTAGACGAGTAATTGGGAAGTTTGCAGATTTTATGCAGACTGATAATTTGGAAGTACTGCGGATATTCCGCATTACCTGACGGGATGAAAAATCACATCCCTGATATAATAAAATAATATATAGGAACGCCTTGAGGAATTCCCGGAGGTTCAGTGAGAGCTGGATCTGCCGGGAATTTCTCTTTTATACGAATATAAAACAGTTAAGACAAAATTCATAAATGGTTAAGAAACATATGGTATAATAGCTGAAATAAGAAGATGTTTGTTTTAAACGATGGAAATGAGAGAATTAAAAATCAGGAGAAATACCGAATGAGTACGTCAAGACGAAATCAGCTGGCAGGGCGGAAAACATTGCCGAAGAATACACGAAGGAAGAAAAAGCGAGGCAGGAAAATGCTGCGGATCATAATGATCCCATTAATGATTTTATTACTTTTTCTTCTTTTTAAATCCTGTATACAAAAGAAAAATCAATATGCTGATGTGGATGCTACGCAGCCGGAGATGGATGTACAGTTGTTAGATATAAATCCGTATTCCAGACCAGGGACAACAATTGACCATGTGAATGGGATTGTTGTCCATTACACAGCGAATCCGGGGAGTACAGCGCAGGATAACAGAGATTATTTTAATGGTCTCAAAGATAGCCATGAGACTTCGGCAAGCAGTAATTTTGTGATAGGATTGGAAGGAGAGATTATTCAGTGTATTCCGACCTGGGAGATGGCATATGCTTCAAATGACCGCAATGCGGATACGATTTCGATTGAATGTTGTCATCCGGATGAGAATGGAAAGTTTACTGATGCAACATACCGCTCACTTGTACAACTTACAGCATGGCTTTGTGCAAAATATGATCTGACAGCAGATCAGGTGATCCGTCACTATGATGTAACCGGAAAAATCTGTCCGAAATATTTTGTGGAGGATGAGGACGCATGGGTAGAATTCAGGAGAAATGTGCAGGATGCGTTGGAAAAACAGTAGACATCATTTCACTGAATTGTTATAATGAAATCAATTCTTGGGATCATAGAAGAATTGATTTCAAAGCTTACGGAGTTAGATGAAAATAATGTTTGAAAAATTTTTTCCAGATGAATATTTGGGGTCGACTTATAAGATCCCTTTTGAAAAACTATATGAGCAAGGATACCGGGGGGTAATCTTTGATATTGATAATACATTAGTTCCTCACGGTGCACCGGCAGATGAACGTGCAAAGAGACTGTTTCAGAGACTGAGAGAGATTGGCTTTGAAAGCTGTCTGTTGTCCAACAATCAGAAAAAACGCGTAGAGATGTTTAATCAGGAGATCCAGACACATTATATTTATAATGCGCTGAAGCCTGCAAGAAAGAATTATCTTCATGCGATGGAGATCATGGGAACAGATCAGACGAACACGCTGTTTGTCGGCGATCAGCTTTTTACAGACGTATGGGGCGCAAAGAGGGTCGGAATACACAACATTTTAGTGCATCCGATCAATCCAAAAGAAGAGATTCAGATCGTTTTAAAGCGGTATTTGGAGAAGATTGTGCTTCATTTCTATAAGAAGAGCAAAAAAAGATTGAAAAAAGTCGCAAATTAGTATAGAATGGTAGAAGCAAAAAGTCTGTAACGAACAGTTACATTGTCTGAACGAAATGCAATTAAGGAGGATTATACATGGTTTCAGCAGGAGATTTTAAGAATGGTTTAACAATTGAGATTGAGGGAAATATTTTCCAGATTTTGGAATTCCAGCACGTTAAACCTGGTAAAGGTGCAGCGTTCGTAAGAACAAAACTGAAAAACATCATCAGTGGTGGTGTAGTAGAGAAGACATTCCGTCCGACAGAGAAGTTCGAGAATGCACACATCGAGAGAAAGGAAATGCAGTATCTGTATCAGGATGGAGATCTGTATAACTTCATGGATGTAGAGACATATGATCAGATCGCTCTCAACGCTGATGTAGTTGGAGACGCTCTGAAATTTGTAAAAGAGAATGAGAACGTTAAGATCTGTTCCCATAAGGGTAACGTATTCTCAGTTGAGCCGCCGCTGTTCGTAGAACTGGCAATCACAGAGACAGAACCTGGATTCAAGGGTGACACAGCTCAGGGAGCTACAAAGCCTGCAATCGTTGAGACAGGAGCTACTGTTATGGTACCGCTGTTTGTTGAGACGGGTGATGTTCTTAAGATCGATACACGTACAGGCGAGTATCTGTCAAGAGTTTAATTACGAATTTAGTACAGTTTAAGCTGTATTTCAAAAAGGAATCTGTATCATGCAGGTTCCTTTTTTCTTTGACAAAATCAGATGAAATTCTCTGTTTTTACTAAAAAAATCAATTCGGATTTATGCAAAATTCTGGCTTGCTTTTTAAGGAAGGCCTGTCTATAATAAAGAACACATAATATTTGTTCTAAATTTTAAGAAATTCTATTTGGAGAGCTTCTGAACTCTCCGGGAAATTCTAACTCAATTGAAATAGTACATTTCGTACTGGTTTCTCATTTTAATTTTATGAACCGCAATCGGGAAGGAGAAGAGTGAATTATACAGAATTTGTAAATGCGGTAAAGGAAAAACTGACTCAGGAGTTAAATGGAGGTGTCAGGGTAAACGTCTATACGACGAAAAAAAATAATGCAACAGAGCGTACAGGACTGATCCTGGAGACGCCGGGTGTAAATATATCGCCGACAATCTATCTGGAAGAATTTTTTGAACTATATGAAAAAGGGAAACAGATGGATTGGATCATTGAAGATCTGGTGGAGCTATATGAAGAAATCCGACAGGAAAAATCATGGGATTATGAGAGAATGCTTTCTTTCGAAGGGGTAAAAGACAGAATCATCTTTCGACTGATCAACACAGAGAAAAACAAGGAATTACTTCTGGATGTTCCACATAGAGAATTTTTGGATCTGTCACTTGTGTTTGCAGTACTTGTAGAAGCGGACAATGATGGGACAGCAGTGATGCTAATCAAAGATCTGCATATGAGACAATGGAAGGTGACAAAAGAACAGCTTTGGAATGTGGCAAAAGAAAATACAAAGCGTCTGCTTCCGGCAGAATGTTTCGGAATGAATTTTGCAGTGTATGAACTGCTCAGCAGATCAACTCCGGGGGAACATGATCGGGAGAATCTGTTAAGAAGAACCTGGCATATTCATGAAGAACTGGAACTTCCGGAAAAAGATAAAATGTATGTGTTGTCAAATAAACTGAAAAATTATGGTGCGGCCTGTATTGCATACCCTTATATTCTGGACATGCTTGCAGGAGTCTTAAAGGAAAATTTCTATGTTCTTCCAAGCAGTGTCCATGAAGTGATCATCGTACCGGAATCCTCTCAGATCCGTCAGTCAGAATTAGAAAGAATGGTGCGGGAAATCAATGAAACGCAGGTGCCTGAAGAAGAAATCTTAAGCAATCATGCTTATTTTTATTATGCACAGGAGGGGAAACTTCAGCTGGGGAAAGAGATGTGTATCGACAGGGAGGACAATGAATGAAAGGACGCGGAGAGATTATAACAATCCTCTGCATGTCAGTCTTTTTGATCTGTATTCTCTATGCAATGACATATGGAGGCATTGTCAAGGCCGAAGAACTTGAAAAACAGCCTGAAGAGGCCGGAGAAAAAACGGAGGTTGATATTGAAGAAGAACTGCGCTGGGCAGAAGAAGTAAAAAAAATCCTGAAAGATATCGGTGTGGGATTTTGCGACGAAACGGAGGATAAACAGGAGGAAGAAACTTTTGATCAGACAGATGAAAAGAAGATACAAAGCATAGGTGTATATGCAGCGGCAAGGGCAGGAGAAACTGTTTATACAAAGGCAATCGAAAGAGGAATCGGTGCAATCGATGTAGTTGATTATAATGACCCAAACTGGCCTGTGCTACAACATTGGAATGAAGGAAGACTTGGTACGAAATCAGGAGAAAGCCTGTATTGCACCAATCCAACATTAAAGTTTCAGGAGGGCAACAAAACAGCAGTAGATGCTTCAAAACGTTATAACAAACAGACCATTCAGATGATCGCGGCAATGTTCTATTACTACGATAAGAATAAATGCAACGGTGTGAGTTCAAATTACGATTATCTCTTAAAACAATGCGCAGTATGGTGGATCATGAATGAAGTACATCACTGGTATGGAGATATGGTCCAGATAGAAACAGGAAATAATGTAGCCTGTGGGAATGGTCATTGGATCTCAGCACACAAATCTGAGTATTATCAAAAAGGGATTGCATGGGCGAAAGAGAATTATAAATATTTCCCGGATGCATATGGGGTTATTTATGAAGGAAATGGCCAGCCGCTTAGTAAATGGGGCGGAACATACCAGCCGACCGGAACAGGGAGATTAAAGAAGGTGTCAGCGAATACTTCTGTGACAGAAAAGAACAGTTGCTATTCTTTGGAGGGAGCAGAGTATGGCATTTATAGCAGTCCTACTCTTTCGGGTGCATCAAGAGCAGGAACGTTTAGAACAGATGCGGCAGGAAATTCGTCATCAGTTGCGCTGAATGCAGGAACTTATTACGTAAAGGAACTAAAAGCTCCTAAAGGTTATGCACTTGTGGATGAAGTGAAAACGGTTACAGTAAAATCCGGGCAGGAGTCTCTGGTGACATTTTCAGACCCACCGCAGATGAATCCTGTGGAACTTTTGCTAAAGAAAACAGGCATGGAACAGGAGTATGTTGATCCGTCAGGGACAGCAGCGTATCAGGGAGCACAGTTTTTAGTGAAATTCTATGCAGAACTTCTGGATCCAGGTAAAAATCCGGAAAAAGCAGGGAAAAAGCCAGTCAGAAGCTGGGTCTTTCAAACAGATGCAAAAGCAGTTTGCCATTATCAGGAGAAGTATAAGGTAAAAGGTGATGCATTGTATAAAGCGACAGACGGAACAGAGGCGCTTCCGCTAGGAACTGTAACAATTCAGGAGATAAAACCGCCAAAAGGGTATTTCCTGAATGAGGAAGTCTTTGTTTGCCAGATAAAACCAGAAGGTACAGGAGAAAAAATAAATGTATACCAGAACCCTACGATACCGGACAGGGTTTTCCAGATCCATTTGGTGAAAAAAGCAACAGAGACAGGACATCCTCTTTCGGGAGCGCAATTTAAGCATATCAGACCGGATGGAAGTGAAAAGATTCTCACAACGGATGAAAAAGGGAATCTGAAAGTAGTGCCATTATCTCAGGGAACGCACAAATTAAAAGAAGTAAAAGCACCGGACGGGTATCGGACAAATAATAATGAACTGATTTTTCAAGTTGATGAGAGCGGGAAAACAGAATTTTTATCTGAGGTAAATACAGAAGAAGGAGAGGTTATTGTCGAATATACAGAGGATGGAATTGCGGTAGTGACGATAGAAGATAAGCCGGCCTGTTACAAGATTGAGCTGAAAAAGGAAAATGAAAAAGGTGTTGCACTTGCAGGAGCTGAGTTTACTTTATATGAAGACCAGGCATGCCAGAAAGAAATTGACCGGGTGTTGACGGATGGAAATGGAGTTGCAATGTTCGAAAATCTGGAAGTAAAGAAAAAATACTATATGAAAGAAACAAAAGCGCCGACAGGTTACAGAATTCCGAAAACATTAGATGATGCAGATATTGTATATGAAATCTGTCTGGAAAGTAATCCGGAAGAAGGGAAGTGTCTGTTGGTTGTGAATGGAAAAGAATACAGAAGCAAAGATACTGCAGACAGCAAGATAAGTATTGAAGGTTCAATTAAGGAGTGGAATGTGAAAATGAAGATCATAAATCAGACAGGAAAGAAGCTTCCAGATACTGGATCGGCAGGAAAACCTGTGTTACTTACAGGAATTTTAGCTATAGGAATCATGGCAATGATTTACAGAAAAAAAGAGCAAAAAAGATAGTAGTAAAACGGTGAAAATGAGGAGATGACAAAATGAAAAAAAGAATGATGAAAATTTGTTATATGATGACTTTAGCTGCGGTACTCTGTACTTCTGGAACAACAGGTGTGACTGGAATCAAATTTGTATATGCAGCGGAAAATGAAGTACAGGAAAGAGCAGCAACTACAAATGGGGTTTTAAAACTTAATAATGGACCGGCAAGTATTACAATCAAAGGAAATGACGGACAGAGCCTGAAAGGAAAAAGATTTCTGATATATCAGTTATTTCAGGCAGAAAATGCGAAAGGAATGGAATCCATTAATTACACGTTTAATCCGGAATACAAGAAATTTGTCTGTTATATCGTGGGACAGCGGATTCATAAGGATGAGAGAAATGTAACAGAGTATGATGTGATCGATTATATTCAGTCTCTGAATACGCATCAGACAGAAGGTGCGCAGACCGCTCAGGAAAAGGAAGGAGCATACAGTGAATATCGTGTTTTTGTAGAAGAATTAAGAACTCATCTACAGAGAAATGGAAAAATAGGTCAATCTGTTGAAGTGACAAGTACAAAAGCGGACAATTCATTTGAAATTAAGGGATTACCATACGGATATTATATTATCGATGAAGTGACAGCAGTAAAAGGAACGAATTCAGCCGCCTCTTTGTGTATGGTAAGTACAGCTAATTCGGAAATGAACCTCAACATAAAATCAGACTATCCGGTTGTGACAAAAAAGATCCGGGAAGATGATGAGCAGGATAAAGTTGGAAATCAGGGATGGAATGATTTGGCTGATTTTGAGATCGGGCAGACTGTGCCATATCGGTATGAGTCAAATATGCCTGATGTTAACGGATATAACAATTATTATTACGCATGGCATGATGTGATGAGTGAAGCACTTACTTTCAAAAAGGATTCTGTAGCCATCCGGATTTATGAAAATTCAAATGCAGGAAATTATTATGAATTGAAAGAAGACGAATTTGAAGTAAAGGAAGCTCTGGGAGGAGGAGATACGTTTCAGGTCATTGTTTCTGACATGAAAAAAATCATAGACAGAGAGTTTAATCGTAAAAATGAAGCAGGAGAAAATAAATATGGACAGAAAATAGTGCTTACCTATCAGGCAACATTGAATGAAAAGGCAGCGAAAAATACAGGACGTCTGGGATTTGAAAACGATGTTCGGCTGGAATTTTCAAATGATCCGGATTCAGCGGTGAGAGGAAGTACAGGATATACACCGTGGGATACAGTTGTTTGTTTCACTTATAAAATCAATGCATTTAAATCAAATAACCATGGACAAAGTCTGGAAAATGCCAGGTTCAGACTTTATTCTGACGCTGGATTAAAAAATGAAGTATATGTAAAACAGGGAGAAGGTGGGTATATTGTAATTAACCGGGACAGTCTTGGAGGAAACGACCATACAGGTGGAAAGCAGCCGGAAAATGCGGTGGAGATGAAATCCGGTCAGGATGGAACATTTGTGATCTATGGATTAGATAGTGGCACCTATTATCTGAAAGAAACAGAGGCACCGGCAGGATACCGTCTGCTGACAGAGCCGATTGTGGTAAATATAAAAGCAAGTTTTCCAAATGATAGAAACGCATATGTAAAAGGAGACGGAAAAACAGAAAAAGGATTGAAAAAACTGGAGACATCTGCACAGATCAAAGAATTTATTAACGGAAACTGGAAAGAATCAGAAGTCAGTCTGACAACAAATGAAGGCGAAGGATCTGCTAATCTGACAGTAATTAATACAGTTGGAAAAAAACTGCCGGTAACAGGTTCTTCAGCAGCTGTTATCTGTATTACAACCGGAAGTGTTCTTGTTCTTGCAGGAGCAATGAGAAGAAACAGAAAAAATGCAAAGGAAAAACAATAGATTACAGTCAGATCTTTTACTATGGATAGGAGTTCTTTTGTGTAGTATACCTCTTTTGACTGGCTGGTATAGTCAGAAGAAAACACAAAATGTGTTGGCAACATATGAACAGGTTGTGGAACAGACAACAGGAGATGAAATTGAACAATTAAGGAATCAGGCTGATAAATATAATAAAAAGCTTTGGGCAGAATCGAAAGGAGTCAGGGAACAAAGCGAGCCTGACCAGATGGAAGAGTATGAAGGTCTGTTAAATGCCGAAAAAATACAGACAGGAATGATGTGTGTACTGGAAATTCCGTCAATAGATCTCAGGCTTCCGGTTTATCATGGAACCAGCGAGGCAGTACTTAAGGAGGGTGTAGGGCATTTGATGGACAGTAGTCTTCCGATAGGGGGAGAAAATACGCATTGTGTGATAACAGGACACCGTGGGCTTGCAAGTGCGAGACTTTTCACTCGTCTGGATGAATTAAAGGAAGGCGATGAGTTCTTTCTGGAAGTACTGGGAGAAAAACTCGCATATAAAGTAGAAGAAATAAATGTAATCTTACCAGAAGAGGTAGAAAGTCTGGAAATCAGACCGGGAGAAGATCTGGTTTCGCTTGTCACATGTACCCCATATGGAATTAATACCCATCGGTTAGTGATTACTGGAAAGCGGGTTGTGTATGAAGAGAAAAAAGAAGAGGAAATCAAAAAGAAACGTCCGTCTGTCAGAGAAATGATCTTCACAATGATTCCAATTCTCTTTTTGGTATATGTTGTGATTGAAAGAATAAAAAGAAAGCGAGAAAAAAGAAATTGTGAGGGAAAGAGAAAAAGAAACAGAAACCAGAAAAGGAAATGTAAGCACTACAGGAGAAAGAAACGTAAAAGAAAGAAAAGCAGGAGACAAAAAAGAAAGATGCAAAAGACGGAAAAATGGGAAAATCAAATGCGGAATTCTTCTTCTTTTGATATATTTTCTGGTGGTAGCAGTAAAGAACCCGGCGTTTGCAGAAACAGAAACAGGAAATATAGAAATCTGTATTGAAGATACTGGAGAACAAATTAAGAGAGAAGGTGTTACATTCCAGTATTCCAAAGTGGCATCTCTTGTTGATGGTGCTTACGAGATGGAGAAAAGATATGAAGATAAAGGCGTGGATCTCAATGAGGTAAGGTATGCCAGAGAACAGGAAGAGCTGGCGCGGACTTTGAGTAAATATCATTATAGTGATGGATTGTGCAGGACGGATTGTGATGGAAAAGCAACCCTTACGAATCTGAGGGCAGGAGTTTATCTGATCTATGTTGAAGATGAATCAGAATACGAGGTTCAGCCGGTTCTTGTCCAGCTGCCAAAATGGGACGAGGACAATGGGGCAATGAACTGGAATGTCAGGGTATGTCCAAAACAAACGATAAGGGAAGAGGCTGCAAAGACCGGAGATTCACAGCAGGCAGGTGCATGGGCAATGCTTTGTCTTGGGGCAGGGATATTAATTCTTCTGCTTGCAGTGAAAAAAGATTAACCGCAGAAAGTTAGAGGTTTATTTTCGTTACTGTTCACACGATGTGCGACCAGCAACGCATCTCGCCATTTTAAATCGCCTTTGGCGATGGGGCGAGATGCATTCAAATCAAAACACGCATCCTCCGTGTCAATCAGCGGAGTGATTGACACGGGAGTGAACAGTAACTTATTTGCCACTTTACATTTATACAGAATTGTGCTAGGATAAAAAAGGTTGTTAGCTGTACGAAATTAAATTTTCCTACTAACAACCGAGATGCGTCTGTAGCTCAGTGGATAGAGCGATGCCCTCCGGAGGCATGTGCGGCGGTTCGACTCCGCTCAGACGCTATAGGATAAAAAAGTCCTGTTATTTCAGCGCATTCAGATGGCTGATAATAACAGGATTTTTTCATATAGTTTTTTATTCACAATCTGCAAGGATGTGGTCTTTCATTTCAGGATCAAACCGGTTGTTTCTTAGCATTTCAATCTCATACTTATAAGGGGCATAAGATTTCTTTGCTTTTGTTACAGAAGGAATATAAGGAGTCTCAAGGATCTTCGGTACAGATTCGAAATCCGGGTGATGGACAATTGTAGAAATTGCATCAAAACCGATTTCTCCAAAGCCGATATTTTCATGCCGGTCTTTCGCGGCTCCTGGAATATTTTTACTGTCATTGATGTGGAAGACTGCAATCTGATCTTTTCCAAGCAGACGGTCAAAAGACTCCATAACATCATCAAAATGATGGATGATATCATATCCGCTGTCGCTTGTATGACAAGTATCAAAGCAGACTCTCAATTTATCATTCTGGACAACTCCATCATAAATCCGGGCAAGTTCTTCAAAATTCCGTCCGATTTCTGATCCCTTTCCGGCCATTGTTTCAAGGGCAATACAGCAGTCAGTCTCAGCAGTGAGAACTTCATTAAGTCCTTTGATGATCTGTGCAGTTCCGATTTCGACACCGGCACCTACATGAGCACCCGGATGAAGGATCAGAGTGTGGCTTCTGCAGGCAATCGTGCGGTCGATTTCTTTTGCCAGAAATTCTACGGCAAGAGAGAACGTCTCTGGTTTTACTGAATTACCGAGGTTGATGATATAAGGTGCATGAACGACAATTTCATCAATTCCGTGTTCTTTCATATATTTCCATGCTGGTTCGATATTCAATTCACTGATTTCTTTTCGGCGGGTATTCTGTGGGGCTCCGGTATAAAACATAAATGTATTGGCACCGTAAGAAACGGCTTCTTTCGCAGAACCAAGAAGCATTTCTTTTCCACTCATGCCAACGTGTGAACCTAATTTTAACATTGTTGGGTATCCTTTCTGTCTGATGTTACATCATACAGGTAACAGTATGTGTAAAGTTTTGGTTACATTATAAGTATTCGATATTTTTATGTCAATCAGTTTTGCGACTGGTTTCATTATCTTTGCACTTAATCTCTGTTAATCTCTGTTTACAGTAACGCTTGCTGTTCCGCAGGATACATGATAGAATAGATAGTGGCTGTTTGTCTCCAGAAAAGTTGGGAGGCAGACTTGTTTTAATAAAATTGCCGTCAGGCAGAAAAGACAAACGAAAAGTAAAGAGGAGTGTGAAACTTTGAAGACATTACTGGAAATGATCACAATAGAAATGAAAGAAGCGTTCAAAGCAGCAGGATATGATGAAGAGCTTGCAAGAGTTACGCTTTCCAACCGCCCGGATCTCTGTGAATATCAGTGTAATGGTGCAATGGCAGGTGCGAAGAAATATAAGAAGGCTCCAATCATGATTGCGAATGCAGTTGTGGAAGAACTTGCAGATAGCAAGTATTTTGCATCAGCAGAAGCGGTGAATCCGGGATTTATCAACCTGAAGCTGGCACCGGAAGTTGTTGCAGAGTATTTGAATGAGATGGCAGCAGATGAGAATCTTGGTGTTGAAAAAGAAAAGAATCCGAAAAAAGTTATTATTGATTACGGCGGACCGAACGTGGCAAAACCGTTGCATGTCGGACATCTTCGTTCTGCGATTATCGGAGAGAGCATTAAACGTATTATCCGTTTTAAAGGAAATGATGTAACAGGAGATATCCATCTGGGAGACTGGGGATATCAGATGGGCCTGATCATCACAGAGCTGAAAAAACGTAAACCGGAACTCCCGTATTTTGATGAGAGTTTTGAAGGAGAATATCCGGAAGAAGCACCATTTACGATCAGTGAACTGGAAGAGATTTATCCTACAGCAAGTGCTTATGCAAAAGAGCACGACGATTATAGAGAAGAAGCACTTCATGCAACTTATCTGTTACAGAATGGATATAAAGGATATCGTGCAATCTGGAAACATATCATGAATGTGTCTGTAACTGACTTGAAGAAGAACTACGAGCGACTGAGTGTAGATTTTGATCTTTGGAAAGGTGAAGCAGATGCCCAGGCATATATTCCTGATATGGTTGAGATGCTTAAGGAGAAAGGATTCGCACATTATGATGAGGGTGCGCTTGTAGTAGACGTTGCAGAAGAGACAGATAAGAAAGAGATTCCTCCGTGTATGATTCTGAAATCTGACGGAGCTGCGCTGTATGATACAACAGATCTTGCTACACTGGTAGAACGTGAGAAACTGTATGATCCAGATCAGGTGATCTATGTTGTTGATAAGCGTCAGGAACTGCATTTTGTGCAGGTATTCCGTTGTGCGAAGAAGACAGGAATTGTAAAACCGGAGACAGAACTTACATTCCTTGGATTTGGTACAATGAACGGAAAAGATGGTAAGCCGTTTAAGACAAGAGAAGGCGGTGTTATGCGTCTTGAGAATCTGATCCGTGAGATTGATGATGAGATGTATAAGAAGATCATGGACAACCGTACAGTAGAGGAAGAAGATGCAAGACGTACAGCAGAAGAAGTTGGACTTGCAGCGATCAAGTACGGAGATCTTTCTAACCAGGCTTCTAAAGATTATATCTTTGATGTTGACAGATTTACTTCCTTTGAGGGAAATACAGGACCGTATATTCTTTATACAATCGTTAGAATTAAGTCTATTCTCAAGAAATATGCTGAGAATGGCGGAGTTCTTGACGGAACGATCAGACCGGCTGAGAATGATGCAGAGAAGTCTCTGATGCTTCAAGTAGTGAAATTCAATGAAGTGATCGATAATGTATATAAAGAGACAGCTCCTCATAAGTTGTGTGCATATATCTATGATCTCGCGAACGACTTTAATAAGTTCTATCATGAGACAAAGATTCTTACAGAAGAAGACGAAGAGAAGAAGAAAGGTTATCTTGCACTTCTTACACTTGCGAAGCAAGTGCTTGAGACCTGCATTGACCTTCTTGGATTTACAGCTCCGGAAAGGATGTAAGACGAATTATGACAGAAAATGGATTGATGGATGGTACAAGAACAGAAAAACTGTTTTACAATGACAGCCATCTTTCAAAATTTACTGCAATGGTTCTGGAATGTGAGCCGTATGAGAAAAAGGAAGGATGCTATGCGGTAGAACTTGACCGTACAGCATTCTTTCCGGAAGGCGGCGGACAGTATGCAGATACAGGAAAACTGAAGGATGCGAAGGTATCTGATGTTCGGGAAAAGAATGGAAGAATTCTGCATATTACAGATCAGCCGTTTGAAGCAGGAGAGATTGTTGAAGGCGAGATCGACTGGGAGACCAGATTTATGAAGATGCAGCAGCACACCGGAGAGCATATTGTTTCCGGAATCGTGCATGCAAGATACGGTTTCAACAATGTCGGATTTCATCTTGGAACAGAAGATTGTACGATGGATTTTGATGGAGAGATATCAAAAGAAGCACTGCAGGAGATTGAACTTGAAGCAAATCATGCAGTGTGGAAGGATCTGACAATAGAAGTGTCCTATCCATCCAAAGAAGAGCTGGAAGAACTGGATTATCGCAGTAAGATTGAGATTGAGGGACAGGTTCGTATCGTATCGGTTCCGGGATATGATATCTGTGCGTGCTGTGCGCCGCATGTTGAACGCACAGGAGAGATCGGTATGATCAAGCTTGTTAATATGCAGCGATACAAAGGCGGCGTTCGTGTGACAATGCTCTGTGGAAGCCGTGCACTTACAGATTATGAGAAGAAGCAGGAACAGAACAGGAAAATTTCAGCGTTGCTCTGTGCGAAAGAATATGAGACAGCAGAGGCAGTTGGACACTTGAAAGAAGAGCTGGATTCTCTGAAACGGACACTGGTGGAGAAAGAACGCCAGCTTGTACATGTCTGGGCGCAGTCTGTTTCGGAAGAAGAAAAAACGGTCTGTATGTTTTCAGAGGATATCAGTGCGGATGCCATGCGTCAGTATGTGAATGAAGTGCTTGAAAAAGAAAGAATTCTTTGTGCTGTGTTTTATGGAAATGATGCAGCGGGATACCGTTATGTGATTGGAAGCAGAACCCAGGATCTTCGTGCATTTTCCAAAATGTTAAATGCTGCATTCGAAGGACGGGGAGGCGGAAAGCCGGAGATGGTTCAGGGAACTGTAAAAGGTGAAGCTGGAAAGATCAGAGAGTGGATTCGGAAGATAGCGGAGGAATTGTCTTATGAAAAATGATCCGAGACGCTCCTTCTGGAGAGCTGCCGGTCCTTTACTTGGATTCTGGGGAATCCAGCTGGTGATGGAATTTGTGATTGAGTTTATAATCATTCTTCCTTTTATGGGGGAAGCATCTTCCAGGATGACACAAAGTGGAGAAGTTCTTAATTATCAGGAAATGATGAATAAGTACTATGAAGTGTTAAGTCCTGCGTTTGATAAAATCATAGGAGGTCAGGTTGCAATTGCAGGGATTGCTGCAGCAGCGACGTTGTTTCTGACAGTTACGTTGTTTGTTATTGATCGAAAGAAAGAGCAGATTGCAGGGACACAGCGGATGGGAGTTCAAAAGCCACTGAAGAATTACTGGTCACTTCTTGTGATGGGAGTGATTGGAAGTATTGGTGCTACATGTCTGTCCGCTATGGCACAGGCCGTTTTGGTTGATCCGGAGTATATCCAGACCGCACAGAATATGTATTCAGCAGATTTTGTGGTCCAGATTATTGTATTTGGATTTGTAATTCCGATTGCAGAGGAATTTATGTTCCGCGGAGTGCTCTATCAGAGGTACCGAGAGACCAGAGGATTTTATTATGCGGCAATCTGGACAGCACTGTTTTTCTCAGTCACACATACCAACACGGTACAGATGATCTACACTTTCCTCTTAGGAATTCTTCTGTGCTATGTTTATGAGAAATTTGGTTCAATGAAAGCTCCGATTATGCTTCACGTTGTTTTGAATCTGGGATCTTTGATCTTTACAGATATCGGAGTGTTTAACTGGCTTGCCAGAGAACCGTTTAAAATGGCAGTGGCAGTGATCATCAGCACATTCATCTGTGCAGCTTGTTTTGTGTGGATTCAGAGAAGTGGGGATCCGGTGAGTACTCAGAAAACAGAAGAATAGTGAAAAAATACGAATGAAATAAATTGTACTAATAAAAATACAATCTTAAATTGTGCGCGATGAGGTGCGAAACCTTGTCGCGCCTTTTCTTTTTAATCCGGTATTTTATTAAATAAAATCAAAGAAAAACAGAAATCTTGATAATTAATATTATTTTTATAAGAAAATCAAAATAATCTGACTATTAAAAGAAAAACAATGAAAAATCAAATAATCAGACAATTCATAAGGATTTCCCTATTTACAGCCTGGGTAAAAGGGTGTATATTCTAGAAAAAGTTTTACACGACGTGAGAAAGAAATGATTGAATGCGCCGAATAAAGAAGATTTTAAAGTAAACTTTAGATTACAGGAAGAAAGGATAGCGACTATGAGGAAAGAAATGGAAAGTCAGAATCGTGGTCTTTACCGCGAAAGTTTTGAACATGATAACTGTGGTATTGGTGCAATTGTCAATATCAAAGGCAAAAAGACACATAGTACAGTGGCAGGAGCCTTGAGTATTGTAGAACAACTTGAGCACAGAGCCGGAAAAGATGCAGAAGGAAAGACAGGAGATGGCGTGGGTATTCTGACACAGATTCCTCATGGATTTTTCAAGAAAGTCTGTCAGCCACTTGGAATCAAGCTGAAAGATGAAAGAGATTACGGTGTAGGTATGTTCTTTCTTCCGCAGGATGAATTAAAACGCAATCAGGCGAAAAAGATTTTCGAAGTTATCGTAAAAAAAGAAGGATTGAAGTTCTTAGGCTGGAGAGAAGTTCCGATTCATCCGGACATTCTTGGAAAGACAGCAGTAGACTGCATGCCATGTATTATGCAGGCATTTATTGAACGTCCTGCAAAATACGAGAAAGGAATCGACTTTGACCGTCGACTGTATGTAGTCAGAAGAATCTTCGAACAGAGCAGTGATGACACTTATGTTGTTTCACTTTCCAGCAGAACAATCGTTTACAAAGGAATGTTTCTTGTAGGACAGCTGAGACTTTTCTTTGAAGATCTGCAGGATGAAGAATTTATTTCTGCAATTGCAATGGTACATTCCAGATTCAGTACGAATACTGCACCGAGTTGGCAGAGAGCGCATCCGAACCGCTTTATGGTCCACAACGGAGAGATCAATACGATCCGTGGTAATGCAGATAAGATGCGTGCCCGTGAAGAGACAATGGAGGCAGGATGTCTGAAAGGTGAACTCCACAAGGTGCTTCCTGCGATCAATACTTCAGGTTCTGACTCCGCAATGCTTGACAACGCATTAGAATTCATGGTGATGAGTGGAATGGATCTTCCGCTTGCAGTTATGATCTGTATTCCAGAACCTTGGATCAACAATAAAGAGATGTCCCAGAACAAGAAAGATTTCTATCAGTATTATGCAACGATGATGGAGCCATGGGATGGACCGGCGTCAATCTTGTTCTCAGATGGAGATGTTATGGGAGCCGTACTTGACCGTAACGGACTTCGCCCTTCCAGATATTACATTACAGATGATGACAATTTGATTCTTTCTTCAGAGGTTGGAGTTCTGGATATCGATCCATCCAAGATCTTGATGAAAGAAAGACTTCATCCAGGCAAAATGCTTCTTGTTGATACTGTTGCAGGACGCGTGATCGATGATGAGGAATTAAAAGAAAAATATGCAAATCAGTTCCCATATGGAGAATGGCTGGACAGTAATCTGATTCAGCTGAAGGATTTGAAAATCCCGAATAAGGATGTGCCAAAGTATACTGCCGAAGAGTGTACACAGCTTCAGAAAGCATTTGGCTATTCTTATGAAGACGTGAAAACTTCTATTCTGACAATGGCAAAGAACGGTGCCGAAGGAACCGCAGCGATGGGAATGGATGCACCGATTTCAGTCCTTTCGCAGAAACGTCAGCCACTGTTCGGATATTTTAAACAGTTGTTTGCACAGGTAACAAACCCACCGATCGATGCAATCCGTGAGGAAGTTGTAACATCTACAACAATTTATGTCGGAACAGACGGTAACCTTCTGGAGCAGAAGGAAGAGAACTGTAAGATGCTCAGAGTCAATAACCCGATCCTGACAAATACAGATCTTCTGAAAATTAAAAATATGAAAGTGGATGGATTCAAAGTTGCAGAGATTCCGATCACTTATTATAAAAACACAAGTCTTGAGAAGGCAATCGAGTATCTGTTTATTGAAGTTGACCGTGTGATCCGTGAGGGTGCTAATATTTTGATTCTGACAGACCGTGAGGTAGACGAATATCACGTTGCAATCCCTTCACTTCTGGCAGTATCCGGACTGCAGCAGCATCTGGTACGTACAAAGAAGAGAACCTCAGTCGCGATGATTCTGGAAAGTGGAGAGCCTAGAGAGGTTCATCATTTTGCAACACTGCTTGGATATGGAGCATGTGCGATTAATCCATATCTTGCGCATGAGTCAATCCGTCAGCTGATTGAGTCTAATCTGCTTCACAAAGATTATTATGCAGCAGTAGATGATTATAACTCAGCAGTAATTCATGGAATTATCAAGATTGCATCCAAGATGGGAATTTCAACGATCCAGTCCTATCAGGGAGCAAAAATCTTCGAGGCAATTGGTCTCAAGACAGATTTTATTAACCGCTATTTTACAGATACAGTCAGCCGTGTTGGTGGTATCGGTATTGAAGAAATTGCAGAAGATTACACAGCATTCCATACAGAAGCATTTGATCCGCTTGGACTGCAGGTTGATACGACACTGGACAGTGTTGGAAAACATAAATATAAAAGTGGCGGAGAAGAACATCTCTATAATCCACAGACAATCCATATGCTTCAGCAGTCCACAAGACGTGGCGATTATGAAATGTTCAAGCAGTATACAGAGATGGTTGATGAAGAAGGCGAAAAGATCAATCTGAGAGGTCAGCTTGATTTCAATTTCCCAAAGAAGAGTGTACCGATTGATGAAGTAGAAAGCGTAGATTCGATCGTAACAAGATTCAAGACAGGTGCGATGTCCTATGGATCTATTTCAAAAGAAGCACATGAGACAATGGCGATCGCCATGAATATGCTTCATGGTAAATCAAACTCCGGTGAAGGTGGAGAGGATATTGAACGTCTTGACACAAACAGATGTTCTGCAATCAAGCAGGTTGCTTCCGGCCGATTCGGAGTTACATCCAGATACCTGGTCAGTGCACAGGAAATCCAAATCAAGATGGCACAGGGAGCAAAACCAGGAGAAGGAGGACATCTTCCGGGTGGAAAGGTATATCCATGGATCGCGAAGACTCGTCATTCAACACCTGGTGTGAGCCTGATCTCACCACCGCCACATCATGATATCTATTCGATTGAGGATCTTGCACAGTTGATCTATGACTGTAAAAATGCAAATAAAAATGCAAGAATTTCTGTGAAACTGGTATCAGAAGCAGGTGTAGGAACAGTCGCTGCCGGTGTTGCAAAAGCAGGAGCCGGAGTTATCCTGATCTCAGGATATGACGGAGGAACAGGAGCAGCACCGAGAAGCTCGATTCAGAATGCAGGACTTCCGTGGGAGCTTGGACTTGCAGAAACTCATCAGACATTGATTCAGAATGGTCTGCGTGAGCGTGTCCGTATTGAGACAGATGGTAAGCTCATGAGTGGTCGTGATGTTGCGATTGCAGCAATCCTTGGAGCAGAAGAGTTTGGATTTGCAACAGCTCCGCTTGTAACAATGGGATGTGTTATGATGCGCGTCTGCAACCTGGATACTTGTCCGGTTGGTGTTGCAACTCAGAATCCGGAGCTTAGAAAACGTTTCAGCGGAAAACCGGAATATGTTGTCAACTTTATGCGTTTTATTGCAGAAGAATTAAGAGAATATATGGCAAAACTTGGTGTCCGCACAGTGGATGAACTGGTAGGACGTACAGATCTTCTGAAAGTAAAAGACGTTCCGACATCAGAGCGTGCCGCAACACTGGATCTGTCACAGATTCTGTACAATCCATATTCGAAAGAGAAGAAAGGCGTTATCTTTAATCTAAAGAAAGTCTATGATTTTGAACTTAACAAGACATTGGATGAAAAAGTACTATTGAAACAGCTTCTCCCAGCCCTTGAAAGAGGAGAAAAGAGAGGACTTGAAGTAGATGTTACAAATACAGACCGTACTTTCGGAACAATTTTCGGATCTGAGATCACAAGAAGATATCCGGAAGGACTGGAAGAAGACAGCTATGTGATCCAGTGTAAAGGTGCCGGCGGTCAGAGCTTTGGAGCATTTATCCCAAGAGGACTGACACTGGAACTGACAGGAGACAGTAATGACTATTTTGGAAAAGGACTTTCCGGTGGAAAACTGGTTGTTTGCCAGCCGAAAGGTGTGAAATTTAAATCAGATGAGAACATTATCATCGGAAATGTTGCTCTTTACGGAGCTACAAGTGGTAAAGCATTTGTAGGAGGTGTTGCCGGAGAACGTTTTGCGGTAAGAAACTCTGGTGCACGTGCAGTTGTAGAAGGTGTCGGAGATCACGGATGTGAATATATGACAGGTGGATGTGTTGTTGTACTTGGACAGGTTGGAAAGAACTTTGCAGCCGGAATGAGCGGCGGTATTGCCTATGTAATCGATCTCGATAACAGCCTGTATCGTAAAGTAAATAAAGCAATGGTCAACATTGAACGTGTCACAGATAAGTATGATGTACAGGAATTAAAAGGAATGATCCAGGAGCATGTTGCTTATACAAACTCTGAGGTAGGTAAGAAGATTCTTGATAATTTCAAAGAATATCTGCCAAAATTCAAGAAGATCATTCCGGAAGACTATGAGAGAATGATGTCCACGATCATCCAGATGGAAGAAAAAGGACTTAGTAGAGAAAAAGCAAAAATCGAAGCATTTAATATGATCAAGAACGGAAGATAGGAGGCATAGAGATGGGAAAACCGACAGGATTTATGGATTATGAAAGACAGGATAAACCGGCAGAGAGCCCATTGGAACGCATCAAACATTTCAATGAGTTCCATACGCCTCTTAGCAAAGAAGAACAGGAGCTTCAGGGCGCACGCTGTATGGCGTGCGGAGTTCCGTTCTGTCAGTCTGGAAAGCCGCTTGCAGGAATGGCCAGTGGATGTCCACTGCACAACCTTGTGCCAGAGTGGAATGACTTGATCTACAATGGAAATTGGAAGGAAGCTTATTTACGTCTGAAAAAGACAAACAATTTTCCGGAATTTACTTCCCGTGTATGTCCGGCACTGTGTGAAAATGCATGTACCTGTGGACTGAATCAGGAAGCAGTTGCATCAAAAAGTAATGAATATGCAATTATTGAAAATGCATATGAGATGGGATATGCAAAGGCAAATCCACCGAAAGTGCGTACAGGAAAGAAAGTCGCAGTGATCGGTTCCGGTCCGTCCGGACTTGCGGCAGCAGATCTTCTGAACAGAAGAGGTCATCAGGTAACTGTTTTTGAACGTGAGGACAAACCGGGTGGATTGCTCCGCTACGGAATTCCAAATATGAAGCTGGAGAAACAGATTATCGACCGTAAGATTGCGATTATGGAAGAAGAGGGAATTATCTTCCAGACTGGATGTAATGTTGGAAAAGACGTGAAGGCGGCAGATATCCTGAAAGAATATGACCGCGTGATTCTTGCATGTGGAGCATCAAATCCAAGAGATATCAAAGTACCGGGAAGAGATGCACAGGGAATTTATTTTGCAGTAGATTTCCTGAAATCAACAACGAAAGCACTATGGGCAAATGACATGAAGCTTAAAACAGGAAGCTACATTTCTGCAAAAGGAAAAAATGTAATTGTAATCGGAGGCGGAGATACAGGAAATGACTGTGTCGGAACATCTATCCGTCATGGAGCAAAGAGCGTTCTCCAGCTGGAGATGATGCCGAAAGCACCGGACGAGAGGACACCGCTGAACCCATGGCCGGAGTGGCCAAGAGTCTGCAAGACAGATTATGGCCAGCAGGAAGCAATCGCTGTGTTTGGTTCTGATCCTCGCGTTTACACAACGACAGTGAAAGAATTCATAAAAGACAAGAAAGGAAATCTCTGTAAGGCAGTCCTTATCAAGCTTGAGAGCAAGACAGATGAGAAGACCGGACGGAAAAAGATGGTTCCGGTAGAAGGAAGCGAGTATACCGTAGATACAGATCTTGTTCTGATCGCAGCTGGATTCCTTGGAAGTCAGGATTATGTAACAAAAGCATTCGGTGTAGAAGTGAATGAACGCACAAATGTAAAGACAGAGGCAGGAAAATATTCTACAAATGTGAAGGATGTATTCACAGCCGGGGATATGCACAGAGGACAGTCTCTTGTTGTATGGGCTATCCGTGAAGGTCGTGAAGTGGCAAGAGAAGTAGATGAAAGCCTGATGGGATATACAAACTTATATATTCAGTAGAAAATAAAAGATCATACAGTGAAACAGGAGTCTGGAAAGTTTATCTAAGAATAAAGAGAACTTTCCAGATTTTTTTTGTTACAAAAATGTTACGAAAAAATGAAAAAAGTAAGGAGAACTATTGAAAATATTACATAAATACGCTATAATATTGAGCGTAGAATGTAAATAAAATACCCTCTTGTTACGAGAAATATGTTGAAAAAAAGTGATAGATGTTGTATTATAACATATGAGTATGTGGAATTATAATGTAACTATTTACAATGAATTGTGATACGAAAAATTATAATGCATCACATGGGGGACTAGATAAAAATAAGGATAGGTGGAAAGATGAAGTTAAAAAAAGTAAGCAGTATGATTCTTGCAGTAACACTTGCATGTACAATGACTGTTACACCGGTACTTGCTGACGAGGTCAGTGATCTGAAGCAGAAGAAGCAGGAGACACAGAATCAGGTAAGTAATCTTCAGACACAGCTGAATTCACTTATGACCAAGATCTCTGATCTTGAGAATGACCTGATCGAAACAGGTGAGGAAATCTCTCAGACAGAGGAAGATCTGAAAACAGCGCAGGAGGAACAGGAACAGCAGTATGCAGCTATGAAGCTTCGTATTAAGTATATGTATGAAGAAGGAACAGGAACTGCCACAGTGGAGAAGGTACTGACATCCGGAGATATTTCCAGTGTACTGACACAGGCAGAATATTCCCAGCAGGTACATTCTTATGACAGAGACAAGCTCGAAGAGTATGTTGCGACAGTTCAGAAAGTAGAAGATCTTAAGACAACACTTGAGACAAAGATGGCTGATCTGCAGGAGACACAGACAGAGTATGATGCGCAGAAGAATGAACTGAATACAACAATCACAGAGAAGAGTAGTGAGATCGCAAATCTCGATGTTAAGATTGATGAAGCTGTAAAGAAAGCAGCGGAAGAAGAAGCTAAGAGAAAGGCAGCAGAAGAAGCAGCAAAGAAAGCTGCCGAGGAAGCAGCTAAGAAGAACAACTCAAGCAGTAGTACTTCTAATAGAAATAACTCAAACAATAGTTCTTCCAGTAGTTCAAACTCAGGAAGTTCAAGCAGCTCAAGCTCAAGCAGTTCAAGCTCCGGTAGCTCAAGCAGTAGTTCTTCCGGCAGTTCAAGTTCAAGCAGCTCAAGTTCTTCCTCATCAAGCCCAAGTTATAGTGCTGATAAGGGAAGCATTATTGTAAATGCGGCGTATTCACAGATCGGAGTTCCATATGTATGGGGCGGAACTACACCGGGAGTTGGACTGGATTGTTCAGGACTTGTACAGTATTGCTACAGACAGGCTGGAATTCCAATTCCAAGAACAAGTGGAGATATTCTTGCGCATGGAACAATCGTAAATAATCCACAGCCGGGAGATATCTGTTGGACACCGGGACATGTAGCAATTTACATTGGCGGCGGACAGATGATCGAAGCACAGCAGACAGGAGTACCGGTTAAGGTAAGTTCTGTGCGTGTTACATATTATGTAAGATATTAGAACAAAAAAAGGAATCAGTGATGCTGATTCCTTTTTTTAAAACTTTTTTTATTTGCCCGGTACAATTTCCAGCCAGTATCCGTCAGGATCTTCAATAAAATAAATTCCCATAGATGGATTTTCGAAGCAGATACATCCCATCTCTTTATGTTTTTTGTAAGCAGCATCGAAATCATCGACAGCAAATGCAAGATGGATCTCATTATCTCCCAGTTCATATGGTCGATCCATATCACGCAGCCAGGTGAGCTCTAAAAGATGCGGGGTCACACCGTCTGTGAGATATACAAGCTTAAAACTTTCGTCATCGGCAAGTTTTTCACGTTCTACTTTTAAATTCAGAGCTTTCTGGTAAAAATCCAGTGATTTTTCAAGATCATATACATTCAGGTTATTGTGTGCAAATGTAAAATTCATTTTAGTACCTCCATAGAATTATAAGGTTTTTATTCACAGTCAAGTGGAATGATGACTGGAATCTACTTTCTAAGGATATCACAGGAGGGGAGGAAAAATCAATAATGCATAGATAAAACCTGATGGGATAGAGTGATAACACAGAATATAGTGAAAAATGAATGAAAAACATTTTTGAAATGCAAAACATGTGGAAATGAAGCTGAAAAAAACAAAAAAATAAAAAAGAATGCAAGAACCCATTGACGAAACGTCAAAAATTATATACAATAACAAAAGTGAAAAAATAAAGAAAGTGGAGGATTCCTGCAATGACTGCATATAAAGATTTGAGCAAAGAAGAGTTATTGGAATTAAAGAGTGGCCTGGAGGCGCAGTTTGAAGAAGTGAAGGCAAAAGGACTGAAACTGGATATGTCCAGAGGAAAACCGTCAGCAGACCAGCTGAATCTGTCAATGGGGATGATGGATACACTGACAAGTGGTGTTGATCTGACTTGTGAAGATGGTGTTGACTGCCGTAACTATGGCGGACTTGATGGAATTGATGAAGCAAAACAGCTTCTTGCAGATATGATGGAAGTTCCGAAAGATAACGTGATCATTTTCGGAAACTCAAGTCTGAATGTGATGTATGATACGGTAGCACGTGCAATGACACATGGTATCATGGGAAGTACTCCATGGTGTAAGCTTGATAAGGTAAAATTCTTATGTCCGGTTCCGGGATATGACAGACATTTCGCGATTACAGAGCATTTCGGAATTGAGATGATCAATGTACCGATGACATCAACAGGACCGGATATGGATATGGTTGAGAAACTTGTAAGCAGTGATCCGGCAATCAAAGGAATCTGGTGTGTACCGAAGTACTCTAACCCACAGGGAATCACATATTCTGATGAGACAGTGTTCCGTTTTGCGAACCTGAAGCCGGCAGCAGAAGATTTCCGTATCTTCTGGGATAATGCTTACTGTGTACATCATTTATATGAAGATAAGCAGGATTATCTGATTGAGATTCTGATGGAGTGTAAGAAGGCAGGTAACCCGGATATGGTTTACAAGTTTTCTTCTACATCCAAGATCAGTTTCCCAGGATCAGGAATTGCAGCAATGGCAGCATCTGATGCGAACCTGGAGGATATCAGAAGCACAATGCGTGTGCAGACAATCGGACATGATAAGGTAAATCAGCTGCGTCATGTAAGATTTTTCAAAGATATTCACGGAATTGTAGAACATATGAAGAAACATGCAGATATCCTGCGTCCGAAGTTTGAGACTGTTCTTGAAGTTCTTGAAAGAGAACTTGGAGGACTTGAGATTGGATCCTGGATCGCGCCACGCGGAGGATATTTCATCTCCTTTGATGCGCTGGATGGATGTGCGAAAGCGATTGTTGCGAAGGCGAAAGAAGCTGGCGTTGTTATGACAGGAGCGGGAGCAACATTCCCTTATGGAAAAGATCCACATGACAGCAATATCCGTATCGCACCGTCTTATCCAACACCGGAAGAACTTGCAGTTGCCGCTGAAGTATTTGTATTGAGTGTAAAACTGGCAAGTGTTGATAAGATCCTTGAGACAAAATAAATAACAGCATTTTATAAAGACCTTTTGCAAGTGGTTGATCTGCCGGCAGAAGGTCTTTTTCTAATGGTTGACATGTGTTTCCAGGGAGACTATAATGTAGTGCATAGCAGAAAAGAGGAATGACATGATAAAAGGTGTAATATTTGACGTAGATGGTGTCCTTCTCAATTCCATGCCTGTCTGGGAGAATCTTGGAGAATTGTATCTGGATCATTTGGGAATTGAGGCCGAGAAGAACCTGGGGGAGACATTATTTGAGATGAGCCTGGAGGAGGCGGCAGATTATCTGATCTCACATTATAACCTGGAGAAGACAGTGGAAGAGGTTGTACAGGGACTGAATAAGGAAGTGGAAGACTATTATGCAAAACGAGTTCCATTGAAAGAAGGGGTTCGTCAGTATCTGGAGGAATTCAGAGAGCGGAAGATTCCTATGGTGATCGCAACAACCGGTGACCGGAAGAATGCAGAAGCAGCTCTGAGCAGATTGAAGGTATTACCTTATTTTCAAGGAGTTTTTACAGCATCTGAGATCGGAAGCGGTAAGGATCAGCCGGATATTTATTTTGCAGCACTTTTGCAGCTGGATACGGAGCCGGAACAGACCTGGGTGTTTGAAGATACTTACCAGGCTTTGAGAACGGCAAAGCATGCGGGATTTAAGACAGTAGCAGTTTATGATAAGGCAAATGACAAGAATCTGGCGCAGATCTGGAATACGGCAGATATCTATTTGCCGGAATTTGATGATTTTAATGTTTTTTGGAACAGGGTGTCTGAGGAAGAGAAAGAACAGTTGCTGATTGTAGAATAAGAGGAGAATGAAAAAAGCAGATTCGGGTTCAAAATGGAGATAATCCAGTAGAATTCGAATCTGCTTTTTGTCATATAATTGACGAATCTGTCTTATGTTTAGAGAAGATGGATGCCGGCATCAGCAGCAGCTTCAACTACATTTTCAGGCCAGAGGGAAGACTGTACTTCACCGATGTGAGCCTTTCTTAAGTAATACATACAGATACGGGACTGTCCGATACCGCCGCCGACTGTATATGGAAGCTCGCCGTTGAGCAGTGCCTTCTGGAATGGAAGTTCTGCACGATCTTCACATCCGGCTTCTTTGAGCTGTGCCTTTAATGAGTCTTCGTCAACACGGATTCCCATAGAAGAGAGTTCAAGACCGATGTCAAGAACCGGATAGTAAACGATAATGTCACCGTTCAGCTCCCAGTCATCATAGTCCGGTGCACGGCCGTCATGTCTTTCGCCGGAAGCAAGTACGCCACCAATCTTGGAGATAAACACTGCGCCTTTTTCCTTCGCAATCGCTTTTTCACGTTCTTTGGTAGTAAGATCCGGATAAAGGTCTTCCAGCTCCTGTGTAGTGATGAAAAAGATATCATCAGGAAGAAGAGGATCAATATAGTTGTAACGTCTGGAAATGTATTCTTCTGTATCTTTCAGAGCCCGGTAGACTTTGCGGACAGTGTACTGAAGTGTCTCTGTGTTACGTTCTTCCTTAGAAATTACTTTTTCCCAGTCCCACTGGTCAACATACAGGGAATGGATGTTGTCTGTATCTTCATCACGACGTATCGCACTCATATCTGTGTAAAGCCCTTCGCCGGAATGGAAATTATAATTCTTCAATGCATATCTCTTCCATTTTGCAAGAGAATGAACGATCTCTGCAACAGAACCATCCTGTTCTTTGATGTCAAAGGAAACCGGACGTTCCACACCGTTTAAGTTATCATTCAGACCGGATTCCGGACGGACAAACAGTGGTGCTGACACTCGTGTCAGGTGGAGATTCTTTGCAAGAGCACGCTCGAAGTGGTCTTTCACTTCTTTGATGGCTACTTCTGTCTCACGAATTGTAAGAGGGGAATGATAGCCAGCAGGTATTCTTAACTGTTCCATAATAAACTCCTTTATGTTAGCATTTTATTGCTGTTCACAGTATTATGCGCTCAGCAATAGCATTTCTCTTCTATTTTAAGTGGAGAAGAATAAGAAGTCAATGGAAAGGTGAAATGAACACTTGTAATCAGTAAAAAAAATTGCTAAAATGAGCAGTAGTGAGTAATAAATAGTAAGGGACGAAGGTGTAAATAATGAATGTAAATGATATGATTGATACAATTCTGAATTTTGACCTGGATGTTGTTCTGGCTGGACTTAATGAAAGCAGTCATCATTTGAGTCAGATGGAATTTATTTCTCTGATCGTTATAACGGCCGGAGCGGTACTGTTATGTCTGACGGGGCTGAAACTGGTACGTTTTTGGTCTGTGATCGCAGGATTGTCAGCAGGATGCGCAGCCGGAATTGCGGTCGGAGCGATTGCAGATCTGGATCAGACGATCGCATTGGCGGCAGGAGCAGGTGTGGGACTTGTATTGGCGGTGCTTGGTGCATGGAAGAAACAGATTGGTGGATTTGTGACAGTAGCGGTACTTGTCTTTGTTGTCAGTGTACATCTGATGAAACCACAGGATCTTATTATGTATGGAATCTGTGCGGGTATCGGTCTTGTGTGTGCATTGCTTTCTATTAAGTTTCATAACTTTATGCTGATTGCTTCTTCTTCTGTGTTTGGAGCAATGGCAGCGGGCAGCAGTATCTTTTATCTGCAGCCATATAAAAACGGAATGATCCATGTGGCACTTTGTGTTGCAATTGGTGCACTTAGTATCTGGATCCAGCTTCTTTTGGAATCCGGAAAACGTAAGAAAAAGAATTTACTTAAAGCTGCAGAGATCCGTGAAGAACACTCTACAGAAAATGAAGTCGAGAAGGCAAGGGCACTGGTTGAGAATCTGGATGATTTTGATGAGCTGGATGAGATCATGGAGAGTCTTCCGGAAAATGTCCTGAAAGAAGACAAGGGCACAACAGTTGTCAGCATGGATGAATTTGATGATCTTGAAGATGACCTGGAAGAGGATGAAGTGGAGAACTTTAAAGAAGAGAAGTTTGATGTAGACGAGGAAGACTGGGAGGAAGACGTCGAAATTGAAGTAACTGCTGATGAGGCAGATGCGACAGAGGATTATGATTTTGATGAAGATCCGGATGACTTAGATGACTTGAATGATCTGGAAAATCTGGATGACTTAGATGATTTGGATGATCTGGATGATTTAGATTATCTTGATGACGATGATGATATCGAGTTTCTGGATGAAGATGAGTAGATAAAAAAGCTATCGATTACAATAACTTAACACATATCTGTGTTGTTATCGTAGTCGATAGCTTTTGTATTATCTTACTGCTGTAAATACTCCGCGGAGATCATGGATTACATGTCTTGGACATTTTACAGAGCACATTCCACAGCTTAAGCAGATGTCTTCCTGGATTACTGCGCAATTATCTTCTACATGAATTGCACCTGCAGTACATGTTTTTTCACAAATACCGCATCCAATACAACTGACTTCACACTGTTTACGTGCAACAGCTCCTTTTTCTTTGTTAGAGCATTTTACTACAATGTAGTTTGCACATTCGTGAATCTTGATCAGGTTCTGTGGACAGACTTTTGCACACTGTCCACAGGCAATACATTTTTCTTCGTCTACTTCGGCAACGCCATATTCATTCATGGAAATCGCGCCGAATTTACATTTTTCTATACAGGCTCCACATCCGATGCAGCCATCTTTGCATCCACCGTCTTCAGAGCCGGCTGCGCGGCAGCCACCGTTACAGGCAACCAGAGCTGCCCGGTAAGGAAATCTCTTTTTAATTGCCATGATTATTTCTTCCTTTCGTATGGTGTGTTAGAAAGAGGAAGGCTGTAGCGTCTTTCTCCGTCAAATCTGCAATATGCATCCGCGATTGCAGGAGCAGTAGGGATGGATGTGATCTCTCCGATACCGATTGCTCCACAGGCAACATCCAGACCAGGTTTATCAATAACGATTGCTTCAATCTCAGGAACTTCGTGAGAACGGAAAAGTCCTAAGGAACCATATTTGTCAATTGGTTTACAGTTGTCATCGATTGGATACTGCTCTCTGAGTGCATATCCCATTGACATTACAACACCGCCTTCAATCTGACCTTCGCAGGAGAGAGGGTTGACAGCTTTACCAACATCATGTGCGGCAATCATTTTCTCAATCTTACCTGTCTTAGGATCAAGGATGCAGACCTGAGTTGCATATCCATAAGCAACGTGAGATATTGGATTAGGCACATCTGCACCAAGTGGATGAGTCTTAGCGAGATACTCTCCGTAGAAAGTTTCTCCAATCATATCTTTCATGGATTTACCGCTGTTTTTCGCTTCCATGAATTTTTCACATGCTCTGCGGCACGCTTCACCGGTTACAAGTGTCTGACGAGAACCGGAAGTTGTACCGGAATCAGGTGAAATCCATGTGTTGCTTCGCTCATAGACGATATCATCACGGGAAAGATCTGTATTTGTAACGATCATCTGTACAAGTACAGTACCAAGTCCCTGACCAATACAGGAAGCACCGGTGAAGATGTGAAGTTTTTCATCTTCTTCAACTATTAATTTTACACGTCCTGTATCTGGAATACCAACACCAACGCCGGCATTCTTCATAGCACAACCAAGTCCAACAGCCTTACCGGCCGCAAGTGCAGCATCATACTCTTCTTTGACAGCCTCCAGTGTCTCTACAAGACCTGTAGAGTTATCTACAATCTGTCCGTTCGGAAGTACTTCGCCTGGACGGATCGCATTACGGTAATGGATTTCCCAAGGTGTGATACCTACCTTATCAGCCATCATGTTCAGAAGTGTCTCTGTTGCGAAACAAGTCTGTGTAACACCAAATCCGCGGAATGCTCCGGCTGGTGGGTTATTTGTATAGTAAGCAGTTCCTTCAATCTCAAAGTTTTCATAATGGTAAGGTCCTGCTGCATGTGTACATGCACGTTCAAGAACCGGGCCACCAAGAGAAGCGAATGCACCTGTGTCAGATTTGACAATCGCTTTTACACCCTGGATCACTCCGTTCTCATCGCATCCCATTGTCATATCCATGTAGAATGGGTGACGTTTCGGATGAACAAGCAAGGATTCTGCTCTGGATAATTTCATCTTTATCGGTTTCTTTGTTACGTAAGTAAGCAATGCACCTAAATGCTGAACAGTCATGTCCTCTTTGCCACCGAAACCACCGCCGACTAATGCGTTCTGAACTTTTACTTTATCTGTTCCAAGCATAAGTGTAACTTCGTGTAGTGTCTGGTGAGCAGACTGGTCTGTTGAATATACGAAAATGTCACCGTCTTCATCATAGAAAGAAACAGCACATTCCGGTTCAAGGAAAGCATGCTCAGTCCAAGGTGTCTCAAAGTGATGTGAGATCACGTACTTGGAATTCTTGATTGCTTCTTCCGCATTTCCGCGGCTGATGTGCTTATAAGCACATACGTTAGTCTCTTCTTCATCATAAACAAGAGGTGCATCCGGAGCAGCAGCTTCTTCCACTGTATGCACATGAGGAAGTACTTCATATTCAACTTTAATAAGTTTCTTTGCTTTTTCTACAGTTGCCATGTCAGTTGCAGCTACAAGGGCAATTGCATCTCCGAGATAATGAGTCAGTCCACCAACCGGAATCAGTGAATACTGATCATGTTTTAAGTGTCCGATCTTATTCTCCCCAGGAATATCATCGGCTGTTACAACTGCTTCTACGCCAGGTAGAGCCGCGGCAGCAGAGGTATCAATAGAAAGTACGCGAGCTCGTGGATATTTACTACGAAGAGCAGCGCCATAGAGCATTCCTTCCGGATAATAGTCATCCGGATATTTACCTGTTCCAAGCACTTTTTCTTCAACATCTATACGAGAAACACGGGAACCAAGAGTCCAGCTAGGATCTCCATCATCTGGTAAAACCCCTTCTTTCAGAATCTTAGCTGCCAGACGTACCGCGTCCATGATCTTAACATATCCTGTACAGCGGCAATAGTTGTTGCGCAGCGCATAGCGAATCTCATCATCGGTTGGTTCCGGATTTACATCCAAAAGTGCTTTTGTGCACATAACCATACCAGGAATACAGAATCCGCACTGTACCGCGCCTGCCTTCCCGTAAGCATAAGTGTAAACTTTCTGTTCCCAATCAGAAAGTCCCTCGACTGTGATGACATTCTTTCCGGACAATGAATCTGTGTCAGGTACGCAGGATTTGCAAGTCTGTCCATCAATGATAACAGTACAGGCTCCACAAGCGCCTTCGCTGCAGCCATCCTTTGCAGAGGTAATGTGCAGCTCATCACGCAGGAACCGTAACAGTTTCTGATTCTTTGAAGGTGAGACTTCCTGACCATTTACTATAAATGATGCCATGTCAGTTACTCCTTTCTTTGTGACAAAATCCCCAAAGAAAAATCTTTGAGGAGTATGTGTTTGTTGTGTATTTTTAATTATATAAAGATACCTATAGGTATATTTTATCACATATTCAACAAAAAGCAACAACTATTCTAAAAAAGTTTTTTGACACCTAAAAATATTTTAGATGTATGACATAAAAAATGCATACCAGGACAAAAAGGGGGAGTATCACAAAATGATACTCCTTTGTAATTATCTTATATAAATTGTTCTTAGAAACCAAAAAGATTTACAACGCGATTTTAATTATCGTGTTCTTCTTCAAATGGATCGTCGTAATCATCTTCATCATCGTAATCATCTCCACCGCGGGAAGCAATTGCGAGAATCAGTGAAATAACAGCAAGTACACCACTTACACCGGCTAAAATCAGAAGCTCGAATTCATCTCCATGTTTCAGGAAAGCAAAAACAGCACCGCCGATATAGACAATCATCGGGATAAGGAATGCAAAAAGTGTATCACGGTTATTCATGATGAAGTATAACAGTGCAGTGACAAGCATACAAAGAGCAACAATGACATAATTCATGCCAGGAGCAGAAGTTACGTCAGCTCCTGATGTGCTGAGTCCTGTTACGAAACCTTTATAAATACAGAAACCAAATGCAAGCAGGGAAATGATTCCAAGGATGATGCGTCCAGGTCTGAAACGTGGATATTCGTCTACGTATTCATATTCATCATCATCTTCATCATCAGAGGATTTCTCATCATCATAGTCATCCATTTTTCTGGATTTTACATCTTCTTTTGCTTTCGCAGTTTCGGCTTCTTCTTTCTTTTTCTTCTTGGCAGCTTTACTGTCAGGGTCAGTTGCAAGCATATCTTCGTATCCCTTGCGAACTGCTTTTTCACGCTTATCACGGATCTCTTCAGCTGGAATATTCCCATATTTCTGCTCTTCGGAATCATCAGTAGCATCAGTGGAAGCAGTGGCAGCTTTCTGTGCAGCGGCTTTGCGTGCTCTGGCTCTTTCTTTAAGGATACGCTCAGCTTCCTCTTCTGAAATCCCTTTATCAGCAGCAAGGCGGGCAATCGCTTCTTTACGGGCACGCGCTTTTGCTTCTCTGCGGGCAGCTTTTTCAGCTTTTGCTTTTTCTTCAGCAGCGCGGGCAGCTCTTTCAGCTTTCGCTTTCTCTTCAGCAGCACGAGCGGCAGCTTCAGCTTTTGCCTTCTCTTCAGCAGCGCGGGCAGCAGCTTCAGCTTTTGCCTTCTCTTCAGCAGCACGAGCCTCGGCTTCAGCTTTTGCTTTCTCTTCTGCAGCTTTCTTGGCAGCGATCTTCTTTGCACGTTGTTTATCAAGGTTCCATTGCTTTTTACAGCTATGGCAGATTGCATATTCATTAAAGATTGGATCCCCGTTTTCGCTGGTGCCAATCTGCTTATTCTGCAAATCCAGGTCTTTTCCACATATTGGGCACTTCATATTAATCATGTACTCCTCTCTTTTGTATCAAAATATTTATAACAGATTTATTATAGCATCTTAAAAGAGGAAGAACAACGAAAAAAGTGTGTTTTACATAAAATGTTTTAGAAAAAAATCAAAATTGTGCAAGAATTTAGTTTAAATTCATAAGAAATGGTAGACTTTAAAAATTTAATGTGATAAAATCAAAAAGTGGCCTGAAAAGGCAAAAGGTATTGCTATGGTTTATGGTATACCGTAAGCCATCGTATAATTAGCCGGTTGAGAAGGAGATTGTTTCGTATGAGTAAGAAGATCAGAACCGAGGCAGTAGATTATCTGTTTCAGGCAATCTTAAGCCTTGAGAATAAAGAAGAGTGTTATACATTTTTTGAAGACATCTGTACGATCAATGAGCTGCTTTCATTGTCACAGAGATTTGAAGTGGCAAGAATGCTCCGTGAACAGAAGACATATCTGGAGATTGCGGAGAAGACAGGAGCATCTACTGCGACAATCAGTCGTGTGAACCGTTCTCTTAATTATGGGAATGATGGATATGATATGGTTTTCAAACGTGTAGGGCTTGCTGAGGAAGAGAATGGAACGGAAGAATAACACTTGAGAATTAAGCTTACAATAAGATACCTTTTATCAATCAAAAGATACAGCCTGCGAAAGATCCTGATAAAGTCTTTCGCAGGCTGTATCTCGTTTTAAACAGAATTGTTTATTTCCCTTTCTTTTTCTCTTCGTTTTTTGAAGACTTGGAAGAGAGGTCATCAATGATTCGCTCAATGATCATTTTCTTGATATATACATCAAAACTTAAACTGCATATAAATGCGAACTGCTGTAAAATCTCCTTATCCTCTCCTTCTGCAAGATGAAGGAAAGTTTCAGCAGATTTCTCATAAGTAGCAGTTACATTCTCTTTGATGGAATCCAGTTGTTCTTTTTCAATCTTGCAGACTTCTTTGTAAATATCTGCTAATTCAAAAGAGCTTCCATCCGGAAAATATTTCTCTGTGAGTGGTGCAAGAATTGTCTCAATATCTTTAATTGAAAGGATATTCTTAAAATAATAAATGAAGACCAAAAGGAGCAGGTGCTCTCTGGAATACTTCTTCTTCACAGGGGGTGGAAGAAGATTGTTCTTCGTATAATTATTGATCATGGTCTTTGTCAGGATCTTATCATCAGGGTAACGTTTGGTCGAAGCCAGCTGTTCATCCATAAAAGTAGTTACTTGATCCATGTAAAGATCAATATTCGGAACATCGCCGGGATGCACATAACTTAAAGAAGAAAGTTCTTCCAAAATGCTGTTTAACAGATTACTTGTATCTATATTCATGTTATCACCTCAATACGTTTATTATATAGTATTTAAAACTAGATAGCAAGCAAAAGATAAGAAGGCCGGAAAATGTAGTTGACAAACAGGAACGTGTGTTTGATAATGGGAATACATTTACAGATATCTTTATAACTTTAAAGGAGTGGAAAGATGAGCATTTATGATAAATTAAATGAACCACAGAGAGAGGCCGTTTACCACACGGACGGTCCTCTTCTGATCCTTGCCGGAGCAGGTTCAGGAAAAACAAGAGTTCTGACGCACAGGATCGCATATCTGATCGGAGAACGTGGCGTGAACCCATGGAATATTCTTGCAATCACATTTACGAACAAAGCGGCAGAAGAGATGCGCCAGCGTGTGGATAACCTTGTCGGTTTTGGAGCGGAAAGTGTATGGGTGAGTACATTTCACTCTGCGTGCGTGCGTATTTTGAGAAGGTTTATTGACAGATTAGGGTATGAGAATCATTTTACGATATATGATACAGATGATCAGAAGACATTAATTAAGGAAGTCTGTCGGAAAGTAGATGTGGATACGAAAGTGTTTAAAGAAAGAAGTCTGCTTTCAGCAATTTCATCTGCCAAGAATGAGATGATCCTTCCGGATGAATTTGAACTGAATGCCGGAGGAGACTTTGCTAAGATGAAGATTGCTAAGGTTTACCGCGAGTATGAGGCGCAGATGAGAGCGAATAATGCGCTGGATTTTGATGATCTGCTTGTAAAGACAGTACAGCTTTTGCAGACACAGCCGGATGTGCTTGAGAGTTATCAGGAAAGATTCCGCTATATTATGGTAGATGAATATCAGGATACAAATACAGTCCAGTTTCAGCTGGTAAGCCTTCTTGCAGGAAAATATAAGAATCTTTGTGTCGTTGGAGATGATGACCAGTCAATCTACAAGTTCCGTGGAGCGAATATCCGGAATATTCTTGACTTTGAGCATGAATTTCCGGATGCAAAGGTGATCAAACTGGAGCAGAACTACAGATCTACAGGGAATATTCTGAATGCAGCGAACAGTGTGATCGCGAATAACCGCGGAAGAAAGGAGAAATCACTTTGGACGGAGAACGGAGAAGGCGAACTGATTCGTCTGCGTCAGTTTGATACTGCGTTTGATGAGGCAGATTTCATTGGAGAAGATATCAAAAGTGCTGTCAGACAGGGTGGTTCCTATAATGACAGTGCAGTTCTTTATCGTACGAATGCACAATCCCGTCTGCTGGAAGAGAAGTTTATTGCCATGAATATTCCTTATAAGATTGTCGGTGGAGTGAATTTCTATGCGAGAAGAGAGATTAAAGATCTTCTTGCTTATCTCAAGACAATCGACAATGGACGTGATGATGTTGCGGTTAGAAGAATCATTAATGTCCCAAAGAGAGGAATCGGTCTTACAACAATTAACCGGATTCAGGAGTCTGCGACAGAACGTGGAATTGGGTTTTATGAGGCTTTACTGGCACCGGGGCTGATCGCAGGAGTGGGAAGAAGTGCAACAAAACTGGACTCTTTTGCGGCATTGATCGAGTATTTTAAGACGTTGGCAGAAGAGATGAGCATCACAGATCTTTTACAGGAAGTGATTGAGAAGACAGGATATATAGAAAGCCTTGAAAATGAAGATAAAGAAGAGGCGAAAACAAGAAAAGAGAATATAGATGAGCTGATCAGTAAGGCGGCAACTTATGAGGAAAGTTGTCAGGATAAAGATGAAAAGGCAACATTGAGTGGATTCCTTGAAGAAGTTGCTTTGGTTGCGGATATTGACAGTCTGGATGAAGACCAGGAATATGTTGTTCTGATGACTTTACATAGTGCAAAGGGACTTGAATTTCCACGTGTTTATCTTGCAGGGATGGAAGATGGACTTTTCCCGGGATATATGAGTATTAATGCGGGAGACAGAGAAGAACTGGAAGAAGAGCGAAGACTTTGTTATGTTGGAATCACAAGGGCAGAGCAGGAACTGACTTTGACAAGTGCGCGCAGAAGAATGGTGCACGGTGAGACACAGTACAATCCGATGTCAAGATTTGTGAAAGAGATCCCGAGGGAACTGCTTGATACAGGAAACAAGAAGTTTACTCAGGAGACGGAGATGCCAGCACAGCAGAATACATATGCACGTGCAAGAGAAGCATTTCGGGCACAGGCATTCGGAGGAGCATTTGGCGGAATGGCACCTGCGAAGAATCAGGGAACGAGTAAGACAGTTACAGGAAGTCAGGCACTGGCATCCCTGCAGAAGGGCAGTCAGCTGGCAGCAGGTGGAAATGGTCCACTTGGTTATGAGGTCGGAGACCGGGTACGTCATGTGAAGTTTGGGGAAGGAACAGTAACGGATATCAAAGAAGGCGGACGAGATCACGAGGTTACGATTGAATTTGACAGTGTCGGAACACGCAAGATGTTTGCAAAATTTGCCAAGCTTGTAAAGGTATGAGAAAGTTATAAAAAAATGATAAATCAGTAGTAATATGAATCGTCAGGTGTTATAATAAACACAGATTATCTGTCACCACAAAAGGTGAAGAAAGGACGTGTTAATATGAACAAGAGAATAGAAGACATCATTGCAGAAACAAGATTGAACGAGATTCTTCATAAGAATGAGGCTGAGAAGCAGAAGAACACAGTAATCTGGACACTGGCTATCATCGGAGCAGTAGCAGCAGTAGCTGCAATCGCTTATGCAGTATATCGTTTCGTATCACCGGATTATCTTGATGATTTTGAAGATGATTTTGATGACGATTTTGATGATTACTTCAGCGAGGATGATCAGGTATAATTCTTGAGTGAATTGCAAAAGTGCAGACAGGGTGTGAGAAGAAACCATCCTGTCTGTTTTTCTGTTAAAAATAGATTAGAATTGATAGGAGAAAAGGATGAAAAAAGGTCAGATCTACGAAGGGATTATTGAACGTGTAGATTTCCCAAACAAGGGGATTGTATTTGTTCCGGAGGAAGAACAGTATGTTATTGTGAAAAATGGTATTCCGGGACAGAAGATCCGTTTTATGATAAACAAGTTTAAAAGAGGAAATGCAGAAGGAAGACTTCTTGAAGTGTTGGAGAAATCTCCACTGGAGACAAGGGAGCCGGTCTGCAGTATCTTTCCTGCCTGTGGTGGCTGTATGTATCAGACAATGCCATACGAAGAACAGGTGAAGATGAAAGAAGGGCAGATCCGCAGGATCATGGATCCGGTAGTAAAGGGCGAGTATCTTTTCGAGGGTGTGAAGCACAGCCCGAAGGAATTCCATTACCGTAACAAGATGGAATTTTCTTTTGGAGACGAATTCAAAGATGGTCCGTTATCTCTCGGTCTTCATAAAAAAGGAAGTACTTATGATGTACTGACAGCAGGAGACTGTCAGCTTGTCCATGAAGATATGGATAAGATTCTCCTTTGTGTGCTGAATTATTTCAAAGAAAGAAATGTAAGTTATTACAAGAAAATGCAGCATGTCGGTTATCTTCGCCATCTTCTTCTGAGACGAGGCGATACAACAGGCGAGATTCTTGTGAATCTTGTAACGACAACGCAGGAAGAATATGACTTAACTCCATTAGTAGAAGAACTTCTGGCATTAGAATTAGAAGGAAAGATTGTTGGAATCCTTCATATATTGAATGATTCTCTGTCCGATGTCGTGAAGAGTGATGAGACAAGAATTCTTTATGGACAGGACTTCTTTTATGAGAAGCTTCTCGGACTGGAATTTAAGATTACACCATTTTCCTTCTTCCAGCCAAACTCAAAAGGTGCAGAAGTGCTGTACGAGACTGTAAGAGAATACATTGGAGATATTGATAATCAAGTTGTATTCGATCTGTTCAGCGGAACAGGAACAATCGGTCAGGTACTTGCTCCGGTTGCGAAGAAAGTGATCGGTGTCGAGATTATTGAAGAAGCAGTCGAGGCGGCAAAAGAAAATGCTGTCCGAAATGGACTTTCCAATTGTAAATTCATTGCAGGCGATGTGTTTAAAGTGCTTGATGAGATTGAAGAGAAGCCGGATGTGATCGTGCTGGATCCGCCGAGAGACGGAATCCATCCGAAGGCACTCCCGAAGATCTTGAATTATGGGGTGGATAAGATTGTATATATTTCCTGTAAGATGACAAGCCTGGCAAGAGATTTGGAGATGATGCAGCTGGCAGGATATCGCGTGGAGAAGATGACGGCGGTGGATCAGTTCTGCGAGAGTGTGCATGTGGAAACAGTCTGTTTATTATCACGTAAATAAGCGGTTTTACAGGCTTTATTGAGTGGAGTTCAGTCTACTTGCCACCCATTTGCCACCGTAATTTTTAAAATCATCACTGAACAAAGAAAAGGGAGTGAACACGCTGAACTATCAGCGGATTCACTCCCGGTATTTTTATTTATGACGTTTTTGCTTGTGTGATTTTTTCAAAGAGATCAACAGAACGTTCAGCCATTTTTTCTGTATCATGCACATAGGTCTGCAACGTGGTTTCTATATTGGTGTGTCCTAATCGTGTCTGAACATTCTTAATATCAGCACCGGATTCAATCAACAGTGTTGCGTGTGTATGCCTTAAGCTGTGATAATCAAAGGCAAGATGCATTTCATGGTGTATAACCCTACTGCAATACTTAAATGAATCAGTGGAAGTATACTGACCGTTTTCATCAATACACACCAACCTGATACGCTGTAGTGGACTTTCAACACATTTTTGAATTGGTACAACCCTGATCATGTCATTACCCTTTTCATCAGTTTCAATCTTTTTAACATGAATCGTGTAATATTCACCATACTTCATTTCATTCCTAAGCTGTTCAGCTTTTTCCTGTTTCAATGCCTGATATAGTGTTTCACCAAAAGGGACTTCACGAATGGAAGTAAAGGTTTTTGGTGTAGTAAAGTACCAAGATGAACGCTGTTCTTTCTTACCTTTCTTTTCAACAACCTTTCTTACATCTGCCCCAAAGTTACGTTTTACAATCTGCTTATTTACAGATATTTTTCTTTTATCAAAATCAATATCATCCCAAGTAAGACCAAATGTTTCTGATATTCGTAAGCCTGTATAAAATCCGATCATTAAAGGTATATAGTACCGGGTGTTTTGAAATCTGTCACGAATTTTACACCATTCATCTAATGTCAGTACAATTCGTTCACGTGGTTTTCTTTCAACCTTTGGAAATTTCACATACTGCATGGGGTTAGACTGTAAATAGTGCATTGGTTCAACTGCATAATTCAGTGCTGCACTCAATACAGATAAAATACCAACTAAATGACTTTTTGAATTACCGTTCATTTTAAGTTCAACTGCATATTCCTGTAATACTGCCGGAGTGATTGCTTTTAATCTATACATACCAAATTTTGGAATTAGATGCCCTTGAATGATTCTTAAATACCCTACTTGGGTGTTATATTTCAGGTTGGTCTTACAGTACAGATCAAACCACTGATTCAGGTAATCAGCAACCGTTATTTCTGTCGGTTCAAATACAGTTCCGGCATTATTGTATTCATTCATAGCAGCAGTCAATGCCTGTTCAGCTTCTTTCTTGGTTCTGAATCCACCCTTTTCTTTTTTCTTTCTTTTACCGTCAATTTTTCCAAGGTCAAAATAATATGACCATGTTGTACCTCTTTTTCTTACTCCACCTTGCATAAATAGCACTTCCTTTCATTGAAACCATAAGGAATGAATGCTATAATGGTTTTTGCATAGTCCAAATCATTTCATTCCTTTGGTTTGGTTTTGCCTGACCCTGACCGCTGCAACGGTTGGGGTCGTTTTTTTTTACTGGTTACACCTTGTTACAGTTTGTGTTACAGATAAAAATAGCTTAAAATCAATCTTGTTACAGATGTTACATTAACAAATAAATTCTTTATATAACGCTTATATGAGTAAAAAAAAAAGTTATAAAGATATAAAATATATAGAATATAGATTTTAAGTGTAACTGTAACAAATTACAAATTCTGAACATCAGGTATTGATTCTGATTCAACATGTGCAAGATTTTTTAATTTTTTATATAGTTTATTTCCTTTGTACTTTCTTGTATCTTCAAACTGCATATACTTATCTTCACCGTCTGAACTGGTGTAACTGATAATGAAACACCGATGCAGTTCCTTTTCTGTTTTTGTACCTGTACCGGATGCAGCACCAACTATTGCACCAACACCACCAAACAAAATGCCACCTACTGCTGCACGACCTATTACAGACTTTGGTTTTTCAACTAATTCTGTTTCAAAACCATAAAATACATCTGTAATCTGATCATAATTAAGTAATAGCTTGCGTTTCTGCATTGAGGTAATTTCTAAATGATCATCATATAACGCAACGTCATACATATAACCCTTTGAAAAACCTGCAATATCTTCCTGCAATTTAAAATAATCACTAATTATAGAGCCTTTTGTACTTCTTAAAAATCCCACGATCAACCATCCTTTCTAAAGTCTACAATTATAATATTTTCCTTATGTTTCCAAATTTGGTACATTATGCCATTTTTTGAGCATCCCTTTTTACAGGTTCAGTGTATTTTTGTAACTGCACCATGTCGGAAAGTTCCTCTAAGATTTTGGATTTTCCCTTTTCATTCAACTTTGAAAAAAGTGCAATGAGTTCATATGTATCTGAACCGTACTTTTCCTTTATCAGATTTATAGGGTCTGTTTGTTCAGGTTCTTCATCCCATTTCATAAGATCACAAGGTGAAACACCAAATACATCTGATAATTTTTTAATAGTAGTACGTTTGATATTTTCAACACTTCCCTTTTCCCATTTTTGAACAGCAGCACGATTGACACCGACTTTTTTACCAAGTTCGTCTTGTGACCATTCACGTTCTGTTCTAAGTTGCTTTATGTACTCACCCATTGTCATTGATTTCTTCAACTCCTTTCTATAATTTGTATCTTGATAATAGCATATATTTGCGTAAACATCAAATATTTTTGAAAATGTATCTAAAAAAGTTTCAAAAAAGTGTTGACAACTAACAAGATACACGATATACTGTGCTTGTATCCGATAAAGATACGAAACAAAGCAAGTAGGAAATACAGGGTAAGCGTAAGGGGCTACATTGTGAAGGTTGGTGACCTACCGTGATGAACTGAAAAAGATTCAAAGTAGCGGTTTGAGCAATGTGTATAGACAGTAACCCGGTAAAATGTACTGAAAATAGGGATAAGAGTTGAATAGGTGCAAAGTGAATAAGTAAATTGTGAAAGTTCAGGGTTGACCAACAACCACACCAAGATTATTAACTTATCAAATGAACAGGTACTAAACGAGATGACACAGCACTTTGTTTTTGAAAATATTGGAACTGAAACCAATACAAAAAATGAAACACCCACATAATTAACCGGGTCAGATCAGGGTAGCCGGAAGGTGTGCAGACAACCATCCAAGTCTGCAAGGCGGTCATGTGAAGCACCTAACGAATGAAACCGCCTGTAATATAATAACCTGTTGCAGCAGGTAAAAGCCAAAGGAATGAAAGGAAGGTTTGGACTATGAAATTAAATAAAGAAAAATTTTTGAAGTCAGAACTTGGTGGAAATTTACAGGAATGTGTGACCGCTTGGGATCACTGGTTGACAGAACTTAGAAAGTTTAACATTGATACTGTTGGTCAGAAATATAGAGAAACAAGAAAAGCTGCTGATTGGTGTCAGGCACAGTGGGAAGTATTTCAGACAGTAATGCGTCAGTTTTACAATATCGAGTATCATTTCAGCAGAACAGACGAATATTTTGGTGTATGTACCGAGGATGAAACCGATTGGCTGTTTAAGGTAGAAAGAGAGGTATAAGGGATGTATCTATTTGAAGCACATTACACAAACATGGATAACGATGAAGAAATTACAAGAAAAATCGAGTTTGACGGTCAGTTTATGGAGAACGACAAAGAATGTTATATGTATGCAATGAGTAGAGCATACGACTTGAAAAAAGAAAATGAGTGTTTAGGAACGGTTGAATTTATTGCGTGTTAAAAGCCGAAACGGTCATCAATGACCGTCTACCGGAAATGACCACCCGGTACTGATGATGGTAGGTCAAAAATAAGATAGCAGTTCTTTTATAAGTGTTGTCTGTTATGTAGTGGTTGACAGGTTTTGTTCAGTTTTAATGTGAAACTGTTCAGCGGTTCATAGAAACACGCTATAAAAATTCTATAGTAGGACAGCAAGTTTACAGATTTTAGTGTGAAATCTGATAAGGGTTTTTGGTGCGTGATTCCCTGAAAAATAAAACCACCCCATAACAGGCAACATTTATAAAAGGGCTGCTAATCGGAAAGGAAGGTTGTGCAAATGAAGAAAGTAATTGCAGGTTGTATTGATCTGATGCTTGAATTTGATTCTGCATCTGAACTTGATCGTTACATTGCTGATATTGAAGCAAAGAAACAGGAATACAGCATTGTTGACCGCAAGGAATTACCGGGTAACAGAATCATGATCAGAATACACAGACAGTACAATAAAAGCCCATTCCCAACAACAGAAGGTGGTGAGTAGAATGAACAAAAAGTTGCTTAGAAGTGAAATGGTTTTACACGATGATACAAACGGCACACTTGCAGAAGCACTTGGTATTTCACAGCAGTCTTTTTCTGCAAAACTGAATGAAACTAATGGTGCAGAATTTAATCAGGGTGAAATCAGTAAAATCAGATCAAGATACAATTTGTCTGATGAAAAAGTAGTATCAATTTTTTTTAACTAATTTGTATCTTTTTAAGATACAAACAAAGGAGTGAAACAAGATGACATTCAGTGAAAAGTTAAAACAGGCTATGCAAGAATTACACCTGAATCAGCGTCAGGTGTGCGGTATGACTGGAAAAAGTAAAGGTTCTGTCAGTCAGTACCTTTCAGGTAAACAGATACCGTCAGAAGATGTTCAAAGTGCTATTGCAGTAGCACTTGGGCTTGAATCAGATTACTTTTCAAAATCTGATGAACAGGTGGTTGTACTTCCAACTGCTGAATTAAGAAATGGGGTAATTCCCCGGTTAGATGTGGAAAAGGCTGCAAAGCTGTTACAAATGAACCACAACACAGTTCGTAAGGGGCTACAGCAAGGGGTTTTCCCTTGGGGTTACGGTATCCATACATCTGATAACAGATGGGTGTACTTCATCAACGCAAAACGTTTTGCGGAGATAGAGGGGGTCAAAGTGTAATGCCGAAAATTCAGTATAAAGAAATCAATTTCAGAGGTAAAAGCCTTGAATTGATTAACTTGGTAAATCAGGTAATCAATGAATATAAAAATCAGGGATATGAGTTGACACTTAGACAGACTTACTATCAGTTGGTTGCACGTGGTTATATACCGAACAATGAAAGAAGTTATAAAAATATAGGCAATCTTATCAACGATGGTAGACTGGCAGGTTTGATTGACTGGCACAACATTGTTGATAGAACGAGAAACTTAAGAGGAAACGGTCATTGGGACAAACCGGAAGATGTTATTGCATCAGCAAGATACAGTTATCTGCTGAATAAGTGGGATGGTCAACCAAACTATGTTGAAGTGTGGGTTGAAAAAGATGCACTTGTTGATATTGTCGGTCAGGCTTGTATACCACTTGATACACCTTATTTTTCATGTAGAGGTTATACATCACAGTCAGAAATGTGGTCAGCAGCACAACGATTTATAGATCAGAGTTACAGGGATAATCGTTACATTATACATCTTGGAGATCATGACCCAAGCGGTATTGATATGACAAGGGATATTCAGGAACGCTTGCGGATGTTCGGTGCAGATGTGTATGTGAAGCGTGTAGCACTGACCATGAATCAGATTGAAACATACAACCCACCACCGAACCCGGCAAAACTTTCTGATTCACGATGTGGGAAATACATTGATGAATACGGTGATGAATCATGGGAACTTGATGCACTTGAACCAAGTGTGATCACAAATCTTATCACAAATGAGGTTACCGCTTTCAGGGATGATGAAATTTATCAGGCGGTATGTGATTTAGAAAAACGTGGAAAAGAAGAACTTAAAATGATTGAACGTAACTACGATAGAGCAGTTGCATTTTTAGAAAGTGAGGTTTAATAACATGAAAAAATTTGAATTTACAGGAGAAACCAAGACAATAAGTTTATTTTTTAGAACAGCTACACTTCACAGAATCAGAGCGATAGCAGAATTTGGTCTTGTCAAAATTGGTGATCTTGGCGGTTGGATTGAGAAAGAAGAAAATCTTTCCCATGAAGGAAAGGCTTGGGTTTGGGGCAATGCCAAGGTTTGGGGCAATGCCAAGGTTTGGGGCAATGCCAAGGTTTGCGGTGATGCCGAGATTTGCGGTGATGCCAAGGTTTGGGGCAATGCCAAGGTTTGCGGTGATGCCGAGATTTGCGGTGATGCCAAGGTTTGGGGTGATGCCGAGATTTGCGGTGATGCCAAGGTTTGGGGCAATGCCAAGGTTTGCG
>ERZ791821.54-NODE-54-length-117922-cov-12.746129_pt1 | contig 117922 bp, 101 predicted proteins | sample MGYA00510300_ERZ791821 | MGnify/ENA primary metagenome ERZ791821 (study PRJEB30046, sample SAMN00792034) | human gut metagenome | study: EMG produced TPA metagenomics assembly of the A metagenome-wide association study of gut microbiota in type 2... | reverse complement strand
AAGTGTGGCAACACATGGAGCTGACTGTTACTAATCGATCGAGGGCTTGACCAAAAACGTTTGATTCTTGGACTTTGTATGAAGTTTTGAATGTATAGTGGAATACAATTGACTCGGGGTGTGGCTCAGCTTGGCTAGAGCGCCTGGTTTGGGACCAGGAGGTCGCAGGTTCGAATCCTGTCACCCCGATTGATATGCGGGTGTAGTTCAATGGTAGAACACCAGCCTTCCAAGCTGGATACGTGGGTTCGATTCCCATCACCCGCTCTATTTTTTTAAGAGGAAACCTTGTAAAATTAAGAGTTTTCTGTTACAAGGAAGTATATTTCTTGATTAGGCGGTATAGCCCCCATAAGGGCTATGCCGTCTTTTACTACCTACTACGCTGGACACAATGCCTCTATAGTTTATTTTGTTACCTACTTACATTGCAAAGTTTGTAATTCCCTTTCCCAATTTTATTACAGTTCCATCTGCTTTATATTGATTTAGTGTTGTGGCGGCCGTATGTATCGTTGGTTACCTCGAAGTCTTTTAGTTTATCTCTGTCGTTCTAAACTAAAAACCTCCGAGATAACCAACTACGTTGTCTTTGTTCTACGCCCTCAGCATAATAAAAGAATAAATAAAATTTCATAATATTTATTCGTTTATTATCCATCGGTTCTAGAATTGCTTCATTTTAATGAAGCAACAATATCTCCAAAACTAAAGCTATACAATAGTTTTGTAAATATTGATTTTAATAATTTCACAGGGTAAAATTATATGAGTAGCTAAAGTTGTTCAGTTATATAATTGATATCTATTTTGAAAACAACTAGTTAAATAAACAAGTGTTTGACAGGTATATAAGATGTATTGAAATATACACTTATGATTATTTTTTCCAAAGGAAGAAAGTTTGATATGAATATATAATATATTGAAATGAACAAGTTCGACTACATAAATAGATACACGTTAAGAAAATCTAAATTGTTTTTCTTCCCTATTTAAGAAGCAACAGGCTCATTTAAGTTGCTTCTTTTTTTATTGCAAAAATATGTTTCGTATATTTACTTACCACATTTTTAGGGTATAATTATATTAATATTGATGGAATACAAATCACAAATATTTGTGATTAAAGGAGAACCATATGAAAATAAATGATTTTTTGAATGACAATTTCATAATCCTAAGACAATGTATGATAATCAAGTACCGAACTATTAGAATGTATTGTTGATAATAGAGGAAAATCTTGTCCTACATGTGATGAAGGATTTCCTTTGATTGCAACTAACTGTATAAAGCATTCAAGCATTTATCCAACATTTGAAAATATAAGATATGTTTCGGATGAAACATTAAAAACACGTTTTAGAGCAGAACTCAAGCCAAATGATATATTGTTTGTAAATAAGGGAACTCCAGGAAGAGTCTGTTTAGTTCCAGACCCAATTACATTTTGTGTAGCACAAGATATGATTGGATTACGTGCAGATTCAAAAAAATATATTACAAGTATTTATTTGCAGTTTTGCGTTCAAATTTTATTCAAGAAAAAATTGCAAATTTTCATGTAGGAATTGCTATTCTACATTTTAAAAAATCAGATATGGATAATTTATTAATTCCAGTTCTAGACATATATATTCAAAAGAAAATTGGCGATATTACCATATGTCACGATTCTGAAAGAATTCCTTTTTCTGGTAAAGATAGGGAAAGTATGATTGGAGGTATCCCTTATTATGGTGCAACGGATATAATGGGATATGTTAATAGACCAATATTTGATGGAGATTACGTTTTATTGGCAGAAGATGGTTCGGTAATGGACGAAGACGGTCATCCTATTTTACAAAAAGTAACAGGTCAGGTGTGGGTTAATAATCATGCACATGTATTAGAGCCAATTAAAAACCATTCATGTAAATTATTGATGATGTTTCTAAAAGATGTAAATGTACCAATGATTAAAACAGGTTCAATACAAATGAAGATTAATCAAGAAAATATGAATGGTATCACAGTACCTAATATTCCAGAAGACATAAAGGACAAAATTAATTTGGAACTGAGTACAACAGAAAGGAAACAGTTGCAGATTATAGCTGAAAATCGTGAGCGTGCTTCACTTCGAGATTTTCTTCTTCCTATGCTGATGAATGGACAGATTGGCTTTAAGTAAAAAAAATATTGCTGGCAGGTGTCAGCAATATTTTGATTTGTCTACAGAGATGCGGTACTTATTTAATAAATGCATTAATTGACTTTTATCTTTGGAAAGAATGAGTAAATTCATTAAATCATAATTAGTCATAAAACACTCCTTTTCTTTCATAAAGCCATTATATGCAATACAAAAATAAAATATGACAGGAGATAAAAATGAATTCATTAAATATATTACATATTTCTGATGCACATATACAGATGGCTGCTAAAGAAGAGGTTTCTGAAATTGTGGCAAAAATGATAAATGATGCATTGAAAGTACAAAAAGAACAAAATATAAAAATTGATTTAGTCTGCTTTACAGGAGATTTGATACAGCGTGGAGATAAGGCCATAGATGATGAGAAACAGTTAGAGCTGGCAGAAGAAATTCTTGTGAATCCAGTATTAAGTGGCCTTGGACTAGAAAAAGATAAATTTATTATGGTGCCAGGAAATCATGAAGTTGATGTAAAGAAAATAGTAAAGGCAACTGAAAAGGGGCTTTTAGTGGAGTCATTAGAAGAAATAAATGATAACGTCTCAGATATGAATGAAGTATACTTGGCACGATTAGATTACTTCTACCAATGGATTGATAATTATTACGATGACATTATAAGAGAAAAAATCGGATATGCTTTTTTACGCGAAATAGATGGTAAAAAGATTGGTATTGCATGTATTGATTCCGCATGGCGTTCTTCTGGAAAGGGTGGCTGTGAAAAAGGAATCATGTATGTCGGGCAAAAGCAGATAAATGATTTATATAAGCATATTAAGGATGCTGATATAAAAATCTGTTTAATGCATCATCCAACAGATTGGTTATCTGATTATGAATCAACAATAATAGAAAGAGAATTAACTAAGTTTGACATTGTTCTGCGTGGTCACGTTCATGAAAATGACCATAAAGAGGTATGTAGACAAAGTATGAAGACAATATATAGCACAGCAGGTAAGTTATTTCCATTGGATTATGCTTTTGGAAGAGCTGTTGATGGGTATAATGGATATTCTATTTTAAATATAGATTTTAATAACAGTATATGTAATATCTTTTTACGAACATATTACGCTAAGGATAGAAATGACTTTGATAGTGCAATTAATCTTGTTGAAAATGGACAAGTATCATATCCGTTAAATGGCGATATAGCTGAAAAACAAATGGAGTTTAATATTGTTAATGGAATCAACGACTATTTTACTAATATGTCAGAGACATTAACTTTGATTAAGGAAATTGATACGTATTCACCGATAGCAATAGAAGAAGTTTTTGTAGAGCCAGTATTATCAGAGAAATCAGAATATGTATCGGAAAGTTCAGGAAAAGGTGAAAATATTGGCTTAGATGAATTATTAGAGGATACAAACAATGTAATTCTTTTAGGGAAAAAAGAAAGCGGAAAGACGACTATATTGCAACAGATAGGATTGAAGTATATCGACAAATATAGTGAATTGGAAATTATACCTATACATATTGATATGCGTTATTTACCTAAAAAATCAGACAAATTAACAAATGCAGTAATATATTTTGTTATGAAAAATATGTTTGATGATGCAACTATTAGAAAAGAAAAGATAAAAGAACTTATTGATAGTGGCAAGATTGTTTTTTTAATAGATAATATTGATATTTCCAATGCTAATCATACTGTTTTGTTGTCAAAGTTTATAAAAGAAAATAGTGGAAACAGATTTATTTTAACAACGAAGGAAGAGTTTTTTCAGTCTATTGATGTTAAGAAACTTCCTGAATACACAAAAGATTTTAAAAAGCTATATATAAACACATTTGGAAAGGCTCAAATTCGAGAACTTGTTACAAAATGGGCTGGAAGAAGAGATGATGTAGCGGATGTTTCCGAAGTTGTTGAAAAAATAAATGGTTACTGTGAATCAATAAATTTTGCTAAGACACCATTCAATGTTTCCATTTTTATGGTTTTATGGGATTCTGACAAAAATTTTGTTCCTCAAAATGAAGGAATTGTCATGGAAAATTACTTAGAGGTTTTACTAGAGAAACTTTCCCCAAAGGAAGCTGAGCGAAGTACATATTCGTTTAAAATTAAGCAGCATTTTTTAAGCAATCTTGCATATAAAATGTTTGAGAAAAATGAGTATTATTTCTCTAGGGAGGAATTCAATGATTTTGTTTATCAGTATCACAAGACAAAAGGATATAAGGAAGCGGAGTCGAGATTTTCTGCATTATTTTTTGAAAAAGGAATATTAAGCATTTCGGATGATAATATTGTCTTTAGTCATACAAGCATTTTAGAGTTTTATCTTGCTGAATATGCGAGAAACAATGAAGAATTTTTAAATTTCATGATTCAGAAAGGTAATAGAATATATTTTAAGAATGAGATATGTTTCTATTCTGGTCTTGTACCAGATTGCAAAAAACTTCTAGACAGTATGGCTGATACTATTATAGAAGCAATAATGAAAAATATTGATGTTATTGATACACTCAATAATATTGAGATTATTACTGATTTTAAAATTGAAAAGGACGAATTAGTAAAGAAACTAGAGGAAAATAGACCTACACAGAAAGAAATAGATGATATGAGTGATAGCTCACAGAAAGAGGTAACTCCAGATGAGTTTAGAAAAAAGAAAAGTCCTATACTTTTAGAAACAAAACAAAATTCGCAAGATTCAGAAAATGTAGAGGAGGAAGTGGCACAACAAGAGGCAGAAGACTTTTATTTGTTAGTATCTATTTATGGAAGTATATTAAAAAATGCTGAGTTATTGGATAACTCTGATAAAGTACAGCATTTAGAAAATTATATGTATGCTATGAACATTTTGCTTGGCGAAATCTTCGCATTAGCAGAAGTATTAAAAAAAGAAATTTCATTTGAGGACTTTATAAAGGAAAATCAAGAAGAAGGAAAAGAGTTAACGCAGGAAGATTTTGAAAAGTCAAAGGAACTTTTCTTAGAAATGATAAAAGTATCGTTTCCAATAGCTCTTCAACATGTGATACTAGAAAATGTTGGAACTCCAAAACTTGAAGTTGCAATTGACGAATTAATGGGACAAAAAGAAGATAAACCATTTGAAAAGTTTATGCTAGAATTCCTGAAATGTGATTTGAATGTAGGAAACTTTATGCCAGAGTTACATAGATACATTCAAAAAGAAACTTCCGAGGGGATATTAAAACTAATTTTTATAAAACTTTTGTTCCATTATAGAATGAGATTTTTCGGGACAGATACACAGATTTATAATTCCATTTTGGATTTAATTATAGAAGTACAAATCAAATTAAATCCAGAAAAAAGCTCTACTTTATCTAAAGCATTTAAAGGAAATAAATCAATAGTTAGAAAAGAAGTCGCCAAACAAATTGAACAAATTGAGAAGAGTCAAAGTATAGAGTTGTAATTGTTAGAAAATTAATTGCAATTGGAGGGTTACTGATTCATAATAAGTAGCAGAGAGTGCTATACAATGATTAGTACCACCAGCAACAAAGCCGTTACTCTAACGGAAAACGATTATTGCAGCGTTAAGCAGCGGTTTTGAAACGAATACTCAAAGCCGCCGCTTTCCTTGTTAGGGCAAGACCCTGTTTCCAGGATGGAGTTTTTCGTGTTCCGAAAAATGGAATGCTGGAAACAAATAAACCACTTGCTATGCGAGTGGTTGGAAATGCTTTAGCTTACAGAAAAAACCTCCAATGCTATAATAATGCAGGTTCGCCAACCGCATTACAAGCAGAGGAGGTATCCATATGGATATAAATAGTTTAGCACACACGAAATGGAATTGTAAGTATCACATTGTTTTTGCACCAAAGTATCGCAGAAAAATAATATATGGACAGTTAAAACGTGATATAGCTAATATATTAAGCATGTTATGTAAAAGAAAAGGTGTAAAAATTGTCGAAGCAGAAGTATGCCCGGATCACATACATATGTTAGTAGAGATTCCACCAAGCATAAGTGTGTCAAGTTTCGTAGGGTATTTAAAAGGAAAAAGTACGCTAATGATATTTGAAAGACATGCGAATTTAAAATATAAGTATGGAAACAGGCATTTCTGGTGCAGAGGATATTACGTAGATACAGTAGGAAAAAATGCAAAGAAAATACAGGAATATATTCAAAATCAGTTAAAAGAAGATTTGGAATATGATCAAATGACTCTGAAAGAGTATATTGACCCGTTCACGGGTGAGCCAGTAAAAACAAACAGATAGAATAAGCCCAATGGGCTTAGTAGGTAAATGACGTTGCGGCTGGCGAACCATTCGATGAGTCTTTAGACTCCAGAGCCGGTAATAAGCCCTTATAGGGCGTGAGCAAACCACCGGCTAAGCCGGTGGTTATGTTTGATTGGCTTGTACGATTGTTGAGTACCGGAACTTAGAAAGCGGTGAGCACATCTGGCGTGTGAAGGGATACACAAGAATTGTTGCGGAAAAGTTTGCAACCATGTCAGCGCAGCTTGTTTTGCTTGCGAATGTCTATGATGCCCTGATCAGCGAGAAATATTATAAGGCAGCTTACTCTAAAGAGGAAGCATTCCATATGAAAAAGGTTCGTCTTTTTATGTAAAAGACGAACCTTTTCTTATCTAATCTAGCATATTTTGATTCAAAAAGCAAGAGATGTAACAACCTTTTATAATTTGTAATTGCATTGTGTTTCAACAAAAAAATAAGGAACAATGCGGAAACGAGGAACTATGAACAATGATTTAAAGACAGAAGAAATGTGTGAAAATTGGCTGATACAGCAAAAAGCAAAAATTAAAAAGAGTACGTATGCAAATTACTGTTATCTGATCAAAAAGCTGATCGAACCGGAATTAGGGAAAATTGATGTCATGAAATTGAACAAGGCATACCTCGAACAATTGGTTTTGGATTTGCAGGAAAGAGAATATGCGGATAGTACCATTTGTTCTGCACTGCGTGTTTTGAAAACGATTCTAAGAAAACATGCAGTGCAAAACGACAATTATGAGGAAATGATACATCACTGTTATCTTACCGTTCACCGTTTGGAATCTAAAGTACTGCTTGAGGACGAAAGTGCATGTATCAAAGAATATTTATTACAGAAAAATGACACATATGCACTTGGGATTCTGTTATGCCGAAGCACAGGTATCAGAATTGGTGAATTGTGTGGATTGAAATGGGAAGATATTCATCTGGACACGGGAATATTTGAGATAAAAAGGACTGTATCGCGGATTCAAAATGATAATTACAGGGAAGGACTTCCAAAAACAATGCTTTATATCCGAACTCCAAAATCGTTTTCATCGATCAGAGCGATACCGATTCCTGATTTTTTGGAAAACTGTTTGAAAGAAAAAAGAAAACTGGAGGATTGTTATTTCCTGACAGGAACCACACGTTGTACGGAACCCCGGAATGTGCAGAAACATTTTAAAACCATTTTAAAGCACTGTAATCTTTCTGATTATAATTTTCATTCACTGCGTCATGGATTTGCGTCTTCGTGTCTTGAGAGTGGGGTTGAGTGTAAAACAGTTTCCTCTATTTTAGGGCATTCTTCCACACAGATCACCATGGATTTATATGTTCATGCGACATTAAAACAGAAAGCTAAGTGTGTAAATATGTTTTAAGGAAAAAGGTTCGTCTTTTACATAATAAGACGAACATACCGAGCAGTTAATAAAATTATAACCATTATTTTGGAAAATAGGACAAGGGGTTTGATTTTGTTGCTGTATCACAATCAAAGATAAAGGAGATACAAAGTTATGAGGAAAAGACGAATGAAGTGGAATGTGTTGGCACTCTGCATGGCAGTTGTTTTAATAGTGACAATGCTGCCGACACAGGTACTGACAAAGGCAGAGACGATAGGTGGTAAGGTTGAAATCAAACCGATATCATATGATATTGGAGAGAATGCTTTTAACTATCAGATTACTACGAGTGAAGAAAATGCGTATATTGCTTATTATGTGTATAATAGGAATGAATATAATTATACAAGGGATGAATTATTTAATCTTGCAAAGGAGACAACTGAGCAAAAAAATCGACAGGTAGAAGTGAAAGTTTCAGGAAAGGAATCTGAAACATTATATGTGGCATTAATCAGTGCAGAGGGTGACTTGATTTGCAGTCAAGAATATAATTCGACATTTGATGACAGATTATTTGCGGATGATGCTGAGAGTATTAAATATGTAAATGGAACATTGGATGATGTATCTGCTGAAGCGAAAAATGGAAAGATTATCGTAAAAGATTCAAGTAATCAATCTGGATCAGGAACAATATATATATATGGGTGTTTCGGAACTAGTGGATGGCATCGAAGCGCAGACTGTTCTTTTACAAATGGAGAAGCACAGGCTGATATATCAGATGATATTAGAGAGTCAGGAGACCATGTAGTAAAGTATTTCATTGTTAAAAATGGTGTTGTTACCACAAAAGTAAATACAGTGACATATAATTATACAAAACCTACAGCAAAATTGGATCCAATAAATATTTCTACAGTGAAATGGGAAAAAGGTATTTTGACGATTCCGGGAGTAGATAAAAATTCTCAATTGATGGGAAAACGCATTGAAGCAACAATATATAGAAGTAATGATAAGGAACAATGGTCACGAAGTAATAATTCTTGTATAACTTCGATTGGAAATTATACTTATAGCATGGATCTTAATCATGAAATAAAAGACTATAAATATTATAAAGCTGGACTTGTTGTGAAAAGTGACGATATCGATAACTATTTAAATAGTGACGAAGTATTTACGGATATTTATGATACTACATCGTCCAGTGAAGAGGTTGACAATACATTAAAAGATGTATTAACTCAAGCAGGCGTGGATTCAGTAGATAAAGCAGATGCAGATACTTTAAATAAAATCTATAATGAAGCAGATGAGACAAAAAAAGCAGAGATTGCCAAAGCATTAAGAGATGGATTGAAGGAAACTGATACAGCAACTCTTAGAACAGCAATGCAGACAAACAGTGATACGCGTGCAACGGTAGAAGCAATTGAGAAAATGTCTGGAATTACGGTTGCAAATGATGTTTCTGAGGATGTAAAAGCTTATATTGATACAGCAAATATTAAAGTTTTGGGTGCAGCATTGAATGCAGATGACGGGGTATCAAATGTCGGATTAAAGATTACCAAAGAAGCGGATGTTGCCACATTGGACAGCAAATACAAAAATGCAATTCCACTCGGAATTACACTGACAAATGTAAGTACAGCAGCTTCTGGACTTGCAGTTCCGGTTACAATTACAATCCCTGTTCCAAGGGGAATCGATATCAGTAAACTTGTTATTTTACATATGAATGCTGACGGTACAGTCAATGAGAACTTTTCAAATGGAAATGGATATTCATATGATCTTAATAGCCGTACCATTACTTTCACAGTAACTCATTTTAGTACATTCATTTTTGCGGAAGCAGACGATACAAGCACGACACCGGGAAACCCGACAACACCGGAAAATCCGACAACACCAGCAAACCCGACAACACCGGAAAACCCGACAACACCGGAAAACCCGACAACGCCAGCAAATCCGACGACACCGGGAAGCTCTGTGACGAATCCGACAACAACAGCAGAACCAGCACAGAGTCAGGCAACAGAGACGGACAATACAGCTTCTGCAACAACAGAGACCGTGACATCTTCTCCAAAAACAGGGGATAACGGCAGTATGGCAGTATTATGGGTATTATTTGCCGGCTGCGCGATTACAGCATTCTGTTATGCGAAAAAAAGAGTAAGAAGATAATTATCAAATTTAAGTGATTGAAAAGCCTTTGTGGAAAGAATTTTCTGCAAAGGCTTTTTAAATTTACTTGAAGAAAAGTGGCGGCTTCTATATAATCTAAGAGTGTATACGAGAAAAATATCTATGTTTATATAGAAGAAAAATCAGAAAGAGGACATACGAATGATACAGTTTACCGGATATGATTTATTGTGGCTATTTTTTATATATTCTTTTGCGGGCTGGGTGTTAGAGACAGCCGCGGCAACATTTATGCACCGGAAATTTTCCAACCGTGGGCTGGTAAATGGTCCGCTGTGTATCCTGTACGGTGTGGGAGCTGTTGCAATGTCTGTGGGCTTGCAGGAGCTGACCGGGCTATGGCTCTTTTTATTTGCATCCCTGTATGCAGCAGTTACAGAGTTCGTCGCTGGAAAGTTAATTGAGAGGTTTTATCATAAACGCTGGTGGGATTACAGTAAGAGTAAATGGAACTTAGACGGTTACATCTGTCTCCCGGTTTCCCTGATAAAAGGTGCATTGGGTTATGTTGTGGTGAAGTATGCCAACCGGTGGGTATTCCGATTGCTTGCAATACTGCCACAGCTTTTGGTACATATTGTTCTGCTGGTGCTGATCGGTGTGCTTGTGGTGGATATACTCGCCTCCTATCTGCTTGTGACAGGAAAGAGCAGACACCCGGAGAAGTGGCTGGAAGCAAATAACAAAATCGATCGTTTCCGCATCAGGCTTGGCAATAAGATTTCAGATTCAATTGAAAAACGAATGACAAAAGCCTACCCGAAGGCAAGCTTTGTGGAAAAGGTCACAAAGGATAAAACCGTTTTTGCCAAGGGCTGTGATTTTTATAAAATCGTGATGTTATTTTTTGTGGGAGCATTTTTAGGAGATATCACGGAGACGATTTTCTGCCGCATCACAGCAGGGGTATGGATGAGCCGCAGCAGTGTGGTGTGGGGACCATTCAGTATCGTGTGGGGACTTGCGATTGCAATGGTGACGGCAATGTTATATAAATATAAGGACAGAAGTGATGGATTTCTGTTCTGGACAGGCACTTTTTTAGGCGGTGCTTATGAGTATCTGTGCAGTGTGTTCACGGAGCTGGTATTTGGAAAAGTATTCTGGGATTACAGCTGGATGCCGTTTAACCTCGGCGGAAGGATTAACCTGTTGTACTGCTTTTTCTGGGGAATTGCAGCTGTTGTGTGGTTTAAGATTCTGTATCCGAAAATTTCAGGATTGATCGAAAAAATTCCTGTTGTGATCGGTAAGACAGTGACATGGATGCTGATTGTATTTATGTGCTGCAATGTTGTGGTGTCCTGCATGGCGTTAATACGCTATGATGAGAGAGGCAGGAAGGTGGAAGCGACACAGAGCTGGCAGGTGTACATGGATGAGCATTATGATGACGCAAAGATGGCGCGCATTTACCCGAACGCCAAGACAAAATAAGAGGAAAAACAATGAAATTAATCAAAACAGAGGAAGCGGTCGGTCATGTTTTATGTCATGACATGACGCAGATCATAAAGGGTGTCACGAAAGACGCAAGATTCCGCAAGGGGCATATTGTGACAGAAGAGGATATCCCGGTGTTATTATCCATGGGAAAAGAAAATCTCTATGTGTGGGAGAAGAACGAAAACATGCTTCATGAGGATGAGGCGGCAGAGATCCTGCGTGAGATCTGTCAGGGAGAACATATGCATGCCTCCCAGCCGAAAGAGGGGAAAATCGAGCTGACCTCGGACATTGACGGAATTTTAACAATCAATATGGAAAAACTTCTGGCAGTCAATTCACTTGGAGAGATGATGATCGCAACGAGACATTCCTATACCCCGGTGAAAAAGGGGGCGAAGCTTGCAGCAACCAGAATTATCCCACTGATCATTGAGAAAGAAAAAATGGAAGCAGCAAAACGGTGTGCGGGCAAAGAGCCGCTAATCAATGTGCTTCCTTATAAATTAAAGACAGCGGCGCTCATCACGACGGGCGGTGAGGTGGCAAAAGGACTGATCCGGGACACCTTTTCCGATGTGGTCATTGAGAAGCTGAAAGCCTATGGCATTGATACGGTAGAGCATTGTTATCCGGGGGATGACGAGGCGCTTATCACGGAAAAAATAGCAGAGTACAAAGCAAAAGGTGTGGATATGATCTTATGTACCGGAGGCATGAGCGTTGATCCGGACGACCGCACGCCGGGAGCAATTAAGCGTTCGGGAGCGCAGATCGTCACCTACGGTGCGCCGGTGCTGCCGGGAGCTATGTTTCTGCTCGGATATTTTGAGGACGGAACGCCGGTCATGGGACTGCCGGGCTGCGTGATGTACGCAAAGAGCACCATTTTTGACATTATGCTGCCGAGGATCGCAGCCGGGATCCCGGTGAAAGCCAAAGATTTTTATGTGTTAGGACATGGTGGCTTATGCCTTGGATGTGCAGAGTGCAGATTCCCGGACTGTTCTTTTGGAAAAGTTTAAGTGGAAGAATTTTTTTGAAAAAGACGGGATGATAGCAGGAAGGAACGGATAAGGCAGGGATAGAAACAATGGAATGGAATCATTTTGATGAGAATGGCAATGCCGTGATGGTGGATGTCTCCGAAAAAGAGATCACAGAGCGCATTGCGGTGGCGAGCGGCAAGATCCGTGTGAATGACGCAGTGATGTCTGCGATCGTCAACCACACGGCAAAAAAAGGCGACGTGCTGACCGTAGCGCGTGTTGCAGGCATTATGGGAACAAAACAGACGTCAAATCTGATCCCAATGTGTCATCCGCTCTGCCTGAATAAATGCACCGTTGATTTTGAGGTAAACGAAGCGGAAAATATCATAAGGGCATTGTGCACGGTCAAAGTTTCCGGAAAAACCGGAGTAGAGATGGAGGCACTGATGGGCGTGAATGTGGCACTTCTCACGATTTACGACATGTGCAAGGCAATGGACCGTGCAATGGAAATTTTTGACGTCCATTTAGAAAAAAAAGACGGTGGAAAATCCGGACTTTTTGAGCGAAGTAAGGAAAGAGAACAATGTTAGATCAATACAGCCGCAATATCGACTATATCCGCATTTCGGTCACAGACCGCTGTAATCTGCGCTGTGTTTATTGTATGCCGCAGACGTGTAAGACGTATCTGGGACAGGAAGAACTTCTGACTTATGACGAGATCGTAAAACTTGCGGGAATTTACCGGAGTCTCGGGATCAAAAATGTAAAGCTGACCGGGGGTGAGCCTCTGGTGAGGGAACATGTCGATGAACTTATTTTCAGGCTGAAAGAAGAATGTGGCATGGAAAAAGTGACACTGACGACGAACGGGATCTTTTTGGAACAACAGCTGGATGGTCTTGTAAAAGCGGGACTTGATGGTGTAAATATCAGTCTGGATACATTAAACCCAGAGCATTATAATCGCCTCACAGGAGACTGTAATACGGGAAAGAAACCTTCTGACAGCAATCTGGAAGCTGTGTTGTGGGGCATGCGAAAAGCGCAAAAACAGGCGGGAATCTCTGTAAAAGTGAACTGTGTGCTGATGCACCAGACCAGAGAGGAACTGCTTGCACTGGCAGAACTTGCAAAAGGCAGCATAAATATCCGTTTCATCGAACTGATGCCGATCGGTCAGGGAAAAGAAAAACATACATTAAAAGAAACAGACGTGAAGCAAATACTCTGTGAGACTTATGGGACAATCAAACCGGTCGCGGAAAAACTTGGCAGCGGACCGGCACATTATATGGAAATTGATGGATTTGAAGGAAAAATTGGATTTATCAGTGCAATTTCACATAAATTCTGCGGTGGATGCAATCGTGTCCGCATGACGGCAGACGGATTTTTAAAACCCTGCCTGCAATATGAGACAGGAATGGATCTGCGCACGCTGTTAAGAGACGGCGCTTCGGATGCAGAGTTAAAAGCGCAGATCGAAATGACTATCACACAAAAACCGAAATGCCATCATTTTGGGGAAATGAATGAACCGGAGCAGACAGAACACAGAGGAATGTCTGAAATTGGAGGATAATATAGAAATTTCGTACACAGACGAAGTTCGTTTTACAGATGTTATACAGAAACGCAATCTTTGCAGGTTGTGGGAAAGGCTGGTTTTTTAATGGGAAAAGTGAGGGCTGTGTGCATCAGTGAAAAGCGCGGCACACAGAAGAAAAATATAGAATCCGCAGTATTTGTGGAAAACTGGGGCATTGAGGGAGATGCCCATGCAGGAAACTGGCACAGGCAGATTTCCTTATTATCAGAGGAAACGATCGCCGCATTTAAGGCGCGTGGTGCAGAGGTTACAGATGGGGCTTTCGGAGAAAATCTCGTCGTGAGCGGCTATGATTTTACAAAGTTCCCGATCGGGACAAGGTTTACGTGCAAAGATGTGGTGCTGGAATTAACGCAGATTGGAAAAGAATGTCATCACGGCTGTGAAATTTTTCAGAGGATGGGCGAGTGCATCATGCCGACCAACGGCGTGTTTGCGAAAGTGCTTCACGGCGGAAAGATCAGTGTCGGGGATGAATTTCGTGTGCAGTACCGAGCGGCAGTCATCACGTTAAGCGATACCGCTTCTAAGGGAGAGCGGGAGGATGCGAGCGGAGCGGCGGTCGAAGAAATTGTGGGAAAAGAGGGCTATGAGGTAGTTTTAAAAAAAATCATCCCGGATGATGGAGACACGCTGACAGCACTGTTGTGTGAACTTTCGGATGAAGATAAAGCGGATCTGATTTTAACGACAGGCGGAACAGGTTTTTCCAAAAGAGACAATACGCCGGAGGCAACCATGCGTGCAGTTGAGCGCGAAACACCGGGAATCTCAGAAGCCATGCGCTATTATTCCCTGCAGATCACGCCGAGGGCGATGCTCTCCAGAGGCGTGTCGGGAATCCGGAAAGAGGCATTGATCGTCAACCTCCCGGGAAGCCCGAAGGCGGTAAGAGAGTGTCTGGAATATGCGATCGGTGCACTGACGCATGGAATTGATATTTTAAAGGGAAATACCGGAAATTGTGCGGGAAAATAAAAGAATCATAAATTTGCAAACAATTTGCAGTTTTATATAAAAACAATCAGAAGAAAGATGTGGAAAAATGATGAAAAAGTTGACAGCAGTTCTATTACTGACAGCTATGACCGCAGGACTTGCAGCCTGTGGCAGCAATAAAGGAGCAGATACAAACACAGATGCTCCGGCACAGAATAAAAGCACAGAGGAAACTGTGACAACAGAAGCATCTGATGCAGCACAGAATGCAGACATTCAGAGAACAATCACACTGGCGGCAGCCGCAAGTCTGGAAAAATCTTTTACAGAGCATCTGATCCCAATGTTTGAGGAACAGTACCCGGAAGTATCCATTGAAGGGACTTATGACAGTTCCGGAAAATTACAGTCACAGATCGAGGCTGGCGCAGATGTGGACATCTTCTTTTCCGCAGCGTTAAAACAGATGGAGGCATTGCAGGAGGAGGGCTATATCGCAGAGGATGCATCTGTGGATCTTCTGGAAAATAAAATCGTTCTGATCGTGCCGGCAGGAAAAGAGAACGGCTACACTTCTTTTGAGGATATCGTGAATGCAGATATGATCGCAATCGGTGATCCGGAGAGTGTTCCGGCAGGACAGTACGGCAAAGAGGCATTGGAGAATCTGGATCTCTGGAGCAGTGTGGAAGGTAAATTAAGTCTTGGAACTAACGTGACAGAGGTATTAAACTGGGTGGCTGAGGGAAGTGCAGACGCCGGGATCGTTTACGCAACAGACGCAGCTTCCATGACTGACAAGGTTTCGGTTGTGGCAGAAGCACCGGAGGGAAGTGTTTCCAAAGTCATTTATCCGGTGGCAGAGTTAAAAGAAACAAAGAACAAAGACGCAGCAGATGCATTCATGGAGTTTTTACAGTCCGGTGAAGCGCTAGACGTATTCAAGGCGGCAGGATTCACTGTCAACGCACAGGAATAAGACAGGATAGTAATTCAGGAGGCATAAAAGAATGGATCTTTCACCGGTATGGATCTCGTTAAAAACATCGGTCGTATCGATCATCATCACATTTTTTCTGGGGCTTTGGGCAGCACGGGGCGTTGTGTCCGTCCGTTCCCCAAAAGCAAAAGCATGGCTGGATGGATTGCTGACACTGCCGCTCGTACTGCCTCCGACCGTAGCAGGATTTTTCTTGCTTTATCTGTTTGGAGCAAAAAGACCGGCCGGTATCTTTTTAGAAAAAGTATTTCATTATAAAATCGTGTTCAGCTGGCAGGCAGCCGTTCTGGCGGCTGTCGTGATCTCGTTTCCACTGATGTACCGCTCGGCGAGAGGTGCGATCGAGCAGGTCGATGCAAATCTGATCTATGCGGGCAGAACGCTTGGCATGAGTGAGCGCACCATTTTCTGGAAAATTATTCTGCCGCAGGCAAGACCTGGAATCCTCTCCGGCGGCGTGCTCGCATTCACAAGAGGGCTCGGTGAATTCGGAGCGACTGCAATGATCGCCGGGAATATTGCAGGAAAAACAAGGACACTGCCACTTGCCATTTATTCTGAGGTGGCGGCCGGGGATATGGATACCGCAGGAAAATATGTGCTGATCATTGTTGCTTTTTCCCTGCTCATCGTGGCAGGAATGAATCTGCGTGGAGAGAAAAAAGATGAGTTTACAGGTGGAGATCGAAAAAAAATTAAATGACAAAGTGCTGTCTGTTTCTTTTGATACCGAAGGAAAACAGGGGATTACCGGAATCCTCGGTGCGTCCGGCTGTGGCAAAAGCATGACATTAAAATGCATTGCCGGCATTGAGACACCGGACCGCGGGAAAATTGTTTTGAATGGCAGAGTATTGTTTGATTCCGGTAAAAAGATCAATCTGCGCGTGCAGGACAGACATGTCGGTTATTTATTCCAGAATTATGCACTGTTTCCGAACATGACGGTGGAGAAGAACATTGCGGCCGGTTTTCAGTATCGTCCCGGTCAGAAAATGACTGCGGAGGAGATAAAAAAACAGACGGCAGATTATATGGAACTGCTGCATGTGACAGAGTTAAAATCCTCTTATCCGGGTAAATTATCCGGCGGGCAGCAGCAGCGTGTGGCGCTGGCGAGAATCCTTGCGTCAGACCCGGAGGTTTTGATGCTGGATGAGCCTTTCTCTGCACTGGACGCATTTTTGAAAGAAAAACTGCAGTTGGAACTGCTGGAACTTTTGTCCGGTTATGACAAAGACATTCTGATGGTGACGCACAGCCGTGATGAGATCTACCGCTTCTGTGAACATATGCTGATCGTGGAGAATGGCAGACAGGCGGGATTTGGCGTCACAAAAGAGATTTTTAAAAATCCCGGCACACCGGCGGCAGCAAAGCTGACAGGCTGCAAAAATATTGAAAAAATCGAGAGAGTGGACGACCATACGATGGTTCTGCCAAACTGGAATACAACGGTCTGTGTGAAGGGCATGATCCCGGAAAATACGACACATATCGGCATCCGCGCACATTATTTAAGACTGCCGGAGAACGGACAGCGTGAAAATCTGGTGGAGTGCCAAAACGGAAGGATCCTCGACGATCCTTTTGAACTGGTGGTTGTTTTCGAACATGATGTCTGGTGGAAAATCCCGAAAGAAAGCTGGCAGAAAGAATATCAGGAAAAAATGCCGCAGTATCTCGCAATCCCAGAGGAGAGTATTCTATATCTGCACGGATAAAACTTGCAAACTGTAAAGTTATTTTTTATAATAAAAAATAACATGTGCTTAGGAAGTGTAAATGGAACGGAGGAAGAACAAATGCCGGAAAATACGCAGAGAGTGAGCGTTGGTGGATTTTCTTTTGAAAATAAAGATGAAGCGGAACAGGCAAAAAAGGAGATCGAGGGGATCAAATATATCAAGGCCAAGACCGATATGAGTGATCCGGAGGTCATATTGCAGGTTTATAACAAAATGATCGGACAGAAACTGTTTGAAACAGCAGTCGGATACAGTTACTTAAAGGATCTGCAGGAATACCTGACGACAATTCCATTTATCAAAAATGAAGATATCCTGCCGATTCCGGTCACACATCCGAGACTTGAGGAAAGCTTAAAAAAGCAGAAGCGTGAGATTGCACAGAAAGAACGTGTGCGGGCGGTCAGGGCGAGACAGCATGAAAAAAAACTTGCAAAAATTGATAGGAAGGCATTGGAGACAGAGTCCTCCGGAAAATTGAGGATTTCCCTGTGCGTGAATATAATCCTTGTGGTGTGCGTTGTGGCAATGTTTGCCATGGCGCTGACGAGCGACAGTCCGACGATCATGGACTATCAGTCGAAACTTTTAAACCGCTATGCATCCTGGGAGCAGGAACTGACGGAGCGGGAAAAGGCAGTGAGCGAAAAAGAACGGGAACTTGGGATTCAGGTAGACACAGAACAGACAGATTTCACAGATTCGCCATAAAATTATGCTATAGTCAACAGAGAACAGACGTAACCGGAGGACGATATGGAGAGATTAAAGATTCTTGTAGTAGATGATGAGAGCAGGATGCGTAAACTGGTCCGCGACTTTTTGGTGAGAGAAGACTATGAGGTGCTGGAAGCCGGAGACGGTGAGGAGGCACTGGATATATTTTATAAAGAAAAAAATATTGCACTGATTATTTTAGACATCATGATGCCAAAGATCAACGGATGGGATGTCTGCCGTGAGGTGCGTGAAACATCCAAAGTTCCGATCATTATGCTGACTGCAAAAAGCGATGAGAGCGATGAACTGACCGGATTTGAACTTGGAGTGGACGAATACATTTCCAAACCATTTTCACCGAAAATCCTTGTGGCAAGGGTAAATGCACTGCTTCGCAGAAGCGGACTGACTGCCGGAAATGATGAAAAATTTGTTGAGGCGGGCGGTATTAAACTGGATAAGACGGCGCATCTTGTGACCGTGGATGGCAGACCGATCGAATTAAGTATTAAAGAATTTGAACTGTTGGACTATTTTATGGAGAATCAGGGAATTGCACTATCCCGTGAAAAGATATTGAACAACGTGTGGAATTATGATTACTTTGGAGATGCAAGGACAATTGACACACATGTCAAAAAACTCCGTGCCAAAATCGGGGAAAAAGGGGAGTATATCAAGACAATCTGGGGTGTTGGCTACAAGTTTATCGTGGAGTAGGGTATTGCCGATTATTTGCAAAACAGATTGACATTACAGGATGGTTGTCATAATATGAAGAGAGATAAAAAAGGGTCACTGACCCGCGAACTTGCAGTGATATTAGTCGGACTTGTAGCAGGGACGATTATGTTGTGCTGGTTTATCAATACTTCCTTTTTGGAAAAATATTATATGCTGAACAAGCAGGATTCGCTGATCGACGGATATGATGTGATCAACGGTGCCAGTGAGACAGGTGAACTGAATTCCAGTGGGTTTGATGTCACTTTTGACAATCTGTGTGCCAATGGTAATATTGCAGTTATGATCATCAGTTCCAACCGTGCGATCGTGAGGTCGTCGGTGAATGACAATCAGGTCATTCTGATGGAATTTATGAATATTTTGTTTGGTGATGATAGAAGCCAGACCGAGATCTTACAGAGATCAGACAATTACGTCATACAGAAACAGACAGATACAAGGTTATCATCTGAGTACATGGTTCTTTATGGAACACTTTCCAATGGAAATCTGATCCTGATGCGTACCGCAGTGGAGAGTATCCGTGAGAGTGCAAAAATTTCAAATCAGTTTCTGGTTTACGTGGGCGTTCTGGCAATTGCGATCAGTGCGATTGTCACAGTGTTTGTGTCTAAGAGGATAACAACACCGATCTCAGAACTCACGGACATATCAAAAAGAATGACAGAACTTGATTTTGATGCCAAGTATGTTTCCAAAGGACACAGAAAAAATGAGATAGATGAACTCGGTGAACATTTTAACCGGTTGTCATGTGCGCTTGAAAGCACGATCTCAGAACTTAAGAGTGCAAATAACGAATTAAAACAGGATATTGAGAAAAAAACAGAAATCGATGAGATGCGCAAGGAGTTTCTATCCAATGTATCTCATGAGCTGAAGACACCGCTGGCGTTGATCCAGGGTTATGCAGAGGGATTGCAGGAGTGTATCAATGATGATGCACAGAGCCGTGATTTCTACTGTGAAGTGATCATGGACGAGGCGGATAAAATGAATCAGATGGTCAAAAAACTTCTGACTTTAAACCAGTTAGAGTTTGGAAATGAAGTTGTTCCTATGGAGCGCTTTAATCTGACGGAACTGATCAATGGAATTATTAATTCATCTTCTATTTTATTAGAGCAAAACGGTATCTCGGTCGCATTTGACGAGAGCGGACCGATGGATGCATGGGGAGATGAATTCAAGGTGGAAGAGGTTGTGACAAATTATCTGAGCAATGCGATCCACCATGCAGAATTTGATAAGAAGATCAGAATCTGGTACACAAGAAAAGACAGTGTTGTCCGGGTGAGTGTATTCAACACCGGAAAACAGATTCCGGAAGAAGATCTTGATAATGTCTGGATCAAGTTTTATAAAGTGGACAAGGCAAGAACGAGGGAATATGGTGGAAGTGGAATAGGACTTTCTATCGTAAAGGCGATCATGGAGTCATTTCACAGGGAATGTGGCGTGCTAAATCATGAAGACGGCGTAGAATTCTGGTTCGAACTTGACACGGAAAAGACGGGGCTTGATCGCGGACAGGCGGAGGATGATACAATATGAGAAGAAAAAAAATAGAAGGAATCTTATGTCTGACAGGCATGCTTTTGCTGACAGGATGTGGAACCAAAGCATATGATCTCACAGAGGCAGAGGAAAGTCAGATCGTCAATTATGCAGTACACGTTGTTTCCAAGCATAATTCATATCAGAAGGATGGTCTGGTCTATGTGGATCAGAGCGCGGAAGAAACAGAGCCGGAAGAGACTGTCACAGGCAGTGAGAGTGTGGATGGCACAGAAATAATGGATGAGACACCAGCCGGAAATACGCTGGAGGATGTATTTGGAGCGGATGGACTGGAAGTTGCCTATGGAGGAGTAAGCCTTGCCGGAAACTATACAGAGTCGGATGTGCTTGATGTAAGAGCCTCGAACGGAAAACAGTTTATGGTGCTTGCAATCGATATGACCAATCCTACAGAAGAGGATATTACTCTGGATAATCTCACTTCAAAGGTAAAGTTTACAGCGGATTATTCTGCTGATGGAGCAGAGAGTACGCAGGTTTCTGCTTATACAACGATCATGACAACGGATTTTTCAACTTATGATGATGAGATCCCGGCGGGAGAAACAAAATCAGCGGTTCTTTTATTCGAGATACCGGATTCTGTGACAGAAGTTTCTGATATTGTGCTCCATGTGACAAGAGATGACACAACTTATGAAATAAAATTGTAAAAAATGGAAGAGTTATGATATAATGTGCGTAAGCAATGAGTAGTGCCAATCGAGAATATACAGACCGGACATGCTTGCATGGTGAGGTCTGTATATATCGAGAGTGATAGGGCGAATGCCCGACAGCCAGGAAAATCTCTGATTTTTCCGGCGTGCACTGCGGACTGAGGTTCATATATTAAATCAAATTAAAAAACAAGAGAACATATACGTGGGAGGAAGACACAATGGATACAAATATTCTTTTAGAGTCAGGTACAAATGAATTAGAAGTTCTGGAATTTACGTTAGGTGACAATTATTATGGAATCAACGTGGCAAAGATCAGAGAGATCCTTACCTATCAGCAGGTAACACCGGTTCCAAATGCACATCCTTGTGTGGAAGGAATTTTTATGCCGCGTGATACGATGATGACGGTTATTGACCTGAAAAAGTGTCTGGGAATGGAACCATCCGAGAAAAAGGGCTTATTCATTATCACAAACTTTAATAAATTAAACATTGCATTCCATGTAGATGAAGTGATCGGTATCCACAGAGTATCATGGGAGGACATCATTAAACCGGATTCTACGATCAACACGGAAGATAAGAGTGCTGCAACAGGGGTTATCAAGCTGGAAGGAAAATTAGTGGTGATCCTTGATTTTGAAAAGATAGTTACGGACATCAGCCCGGAAACCGGACTGAAAGTATCAGATGTGGAGGAGAGAACAGCCAGAGACAGAAGCGATTCTCCAATCCTCATTGCAGAGGATTCCCCACTGCTTGGAAAAATGATCTCAGAGTGTCTGAAAAAATCAGGATACACGAATCTGATCATGACAATGAACGGACAGGAGGCGTGGGATAAGCTGACTGAGTTCAAGAAGAAAGGAACAGTCCGTCAGGACGTACACTGTATCATCACAGATATTGAGATGCCTCTCATGGATGGACACAGATTGACAAAACTCTGCAAATCAGATGATGAGATCAAGAAGATACCACTTATTATTTTTTCATCTCTTGTGAATGAGGAGATGCGCAAAAAGGGAGAACAGTTAGGAGCAGATGCCCAGTTGACAAAGCCGGAGATCGGTATGCTGGTAGAGGCAATTGACAATCTGATCGATAAGAGCGTAGATTAAGTCAGAAAAAGGGGTGTGAGTTTTTTCACATCCCTGATTTACTATAATCGAAAAATAAATATATGATAGTTACAAAGAAACCAATAGCAGGAGAATATTACCATGAATGAATCAGAAAATTACCTGGATCAGTTATTAAATGCCGTCGATGGCAGATCTGATTTAAATGACAGTGATCCTGTAAATCCAGAAGAAATTGAGAGTAAAGAACAAATGCCACAGAAGAGTACAAGAGAGACAATTGATATTCCGGATTCCAATGATCTGTTTATGGATCAGTTTGAACAGGAACTCCGGAAAGATAATGATCCCGATGAATTTTTAAAACAGTTCGAGCAGGAATTAGACAGGGACGAAAGTTCACAGGGTGTGACAAAAGCAACACAGCCGATGCTTGATGATATTGACCAGATCATGGAGAGCGTGAATCAGGAAGCAGCAAATGATACAGCAGAGATGGCAGCATCGGCAGTGGAGAAAACAGCAGAGCAGAAAGAGGATACTGCCGAAGTAAAAAATGATGAGGATGCCAGTGAGGATGGAATTGATGATCTGGCAATCGATGATATCGGAATTGATGATTTTGGACTGGATAATTCAGAAACGGAAAACGAAAAAGCGGTATCAGATGAAGATGATGAATTAATGAGGATTCTGAGTGGAACAGGCGAAGATTCCGAAATACCGGAGGCAGACAATGCAAAAGCAGAAGTGCAGCCGGATGACGAGGTAAAAGAAGAAAAGAAGCCAAAGAAACAGGGATTTCTGGCAAAGCTGTCCAAGTTACTGTTCGGTGATGATGAACCAGATGAGGAAGAAATTTCCGGAATGCAGGCAGAACCTGCTGTTACTGAGATGTCTATGGATGATATGGACATCTTAAAAGAGTTAGAAGGTTCTTCGGACGGTGATAAGAAGGGCGGGAAAGAAAAAAAGAAAAAAGAGAAAAAGAAGAAAGAAAAAGCACCAAAGCAGCCGAAAGAGAAAAAAGTAAAACCAAAGAAAGAGAAGAAACCAAAGCCACCGGCAGAACCGGATAACACACCGCCGCTGCCAAAAGTGCCGGTGATCCTCGTTTTTGTGATGGCAGCATCCATTCTGGTACTTGTTTTGGCAGGTACACATTTACTCGGATATTCAAACAGTTTTGCAGATGCAGACCAGGCATTTGCAGAAGGAAGATATTCGGATGCTTTTCAGGCTGTGGCAGGGGAGAAAGTAAAGGAAAAAGACACGGATACCTATGAGAAATATCGTATTACAGCTATGGTTTCAGCAGAGTATGAAGCTTACGAGAGCATGATGGATGCAGAGGTTTACGATATGGCTCTGGATTCTCTGATCCGCACGGTGCAGCGATATGACAAGTATCTGCAGGATGCAGAGACTTATGGATGCAGGGGCGAGTTTGATAAGATTGAAAGTGCAGCAGAGACAGCATTACAGCAGGATTTTGGATTGACAGCAGAGGATGCAAGAACCATGTATGCACTGTCCAATAAAGAGACTTATTCCAGAGAAATTTATAAAGTATTAGAGAAGGCAGGCTTATCAGAGGTGACAGAATGATAGCAATCATTGACTATGATGCAGGAAATTTAAAAAGCGTAGAAAAGGCGTTACAGTTTCTTGGGCAGGAGTGCGTGATCACAAGAGCTTTTCATGAGATCAAAAAGGCAGACAAAGTGATCCTTCCGGGTGTTGGATCTTTCGGAGATGCCATGAGTCAGTTGAAGAAGTTTGAACTTGATAAGGTCATTCATGAAGTGGCGGCAGAACAGAAACCATTTTTGGGAATCTGTCTGGGATTACAGCTTTTGTTTGAAGGAAGTGAAGAGTCTGATGGAGTGGAAGGGTTACATCTGTTGGATGGAGAAATCCTTCGAATCCCGGAACAGGAAGGACTGAAAATTCCAAATATTGGATGGAATTCGCTGGATCTGCAGAACAATGGACGACTGTTTGAAAATCTGAATGGCAATCCATTTGTTTATTTTGTTCATTCCTATTATTTAAAAGCCAGAGAAGAGTCAATTGTCAAAGCAACCATCGAGTACAGCACACATATTCATGCGTCTGTGGAAAAAGATAATATTTTTGCATGTCAGTTCCATCCGGAAAAAAGTGGAACAGTAGGATTACAGATACTTTCTAACTTTGCAAAATTGTAGGAGGAACGTCAATGTTTACAAAAAGAATTATTCCGTGTCTGGATGTAAATCAGGGACGCGTGGTAAAAGGTGTTAATTTTGTTAACTTAAGAGATGCAGGTGATCCGGTAGAAATTGCGGCAGCGTATGATAAGGCAGGAGCAGATGAATTAGTATTTTTAGACATCACAGCAACGTCTGATGCGCGGGAGACTGTGGTCGATATGGTGCGAAAGGTCGCAGAAAAGGTATTTATCCCGTTTACCGTGGGTGGAGGAATCCGCACGGTAGATGATTTTAAGGCGTTGCTTCGCGAGGGAGCAGATAAGATCTCCATCAACTCATCTGCCATCAATAACCCGAATCTGATCAGTGAGGCCGCAGATAAATTTGGAAGTCAGTGTGTGGTTGTAGCCATTGATGCAAGACGAAGAGAAGATGGTTCCGGTTGGAATATTTATAAAAATGGCGGTCGTATCGATGTTGGCATGGATGCTGTTGAATGGGCGATGAAAGCAGACAGACTGGGTGCGGGGGAGATTTTGCTGACCAGCATGGACTGTGATGGCACAAAAGCCGGTTATGATCTGGAACTCACCAGAATGATCGCTGAAAATGTATCCATTCCGGTAATCGCATCCGGTGGAGCCGGAACAAAAGAGCATTTTTATGATGCGCTGACGGAAGGAAAAGCAGACGCAGCGTTAGCAGCTTCTCTGTTCCATTATAAAGAGCTGGAAATCGCTGATCTGAAAGATTATCTTGCAGGCCGGGGAGTTCCGGTGCGGCGCTGAAACATCAGACAACAGCCGGCTGGCTGTCCCGGACAAATGCAGTAGTACAGGAGAAATTCTAAGAAGGTAACAAAAATGTCAATGATTACAAATGACTGGCTGGATGAAATCCAAGGTGAATTCAAAAAGCCATATTATAGAGAGTTATATCAGTTTGTCCGCGATGAATACAGTAAAGCGGTGATTTATCCACCGGCGGACGATATTTTTAATGCAATGCATTTTACACCGTTAAGCAAGGTGAAAGTGCTTTTGCTTGGGCAGGATCCATATCATAATGTAAATCAGGCGCACGGATTATCTTTTTCCGTATTACCGGAGCAGAAAGAAATACCGCCTTCCTTACAGAATATCTATAAGGAATTGCATGATGATCTCGGCTGTTATATCCCAAATAATGGATATCTGAAAAAATGGGCAGACCAGGGTGTACTTTTATTAAACACAGTACTTACAGTACGTGCACATCAGGCAAATTCCCATCAGGGACATGGCTGGGAACAGTTTACAGATGCAATCATCCAGGCTGTGAATGCCCAGGACAGACCGATTGTATACATGCTGTGGGGAAGACCGGCACAGAGCAAGATACCGATGCTGACCAATCCAAAGCATCTGATCCTGACAGCACCGCATCCAAGCCCACTGTCTGCGTACCGGGGATTTTTCGGATGCAGGCATTTCAGCAAGGCGAATGAATTTTTGCAGGCGAATGGTGTGGAACCAATTGACTGGCAGATTGAGAATATATAAAAACAGATGGCATTCTGCCATCTGAAAAGACCTCTGAAATGAGGAGTGCCCAGACACCAAAGGCGTCTGGGCTATTATGAAAAAATTTATCAAGTATTAAAAACTTATTTCCGTTTCATTTATGAGTTTATTGTAACAGTAATATGTGAATAAAGTATGAACAATTGTTGAATAATTAAAAATTTTTGTGCAAAACTACAGAAATGACCTTGAAAAACTAATAAAATGAAGCTAAAATGACGATGTAATGATAAGAGAGAGGTAATTATGAGGGAGAATGCATAATTACACAACGATATTGTTTTACATGGATGATTGCTGATCAAAGGAGTGAGAAATATGGCAACAATTTCAGGATATGATTCATCTTCCATCGGCGTACTGTTTTCCAGTTTGAATTCAGGAAGTACGAAAACAAGTGCAATGTTTGGAACATCAGATTTACTTGGTATTAGTTATTCTGACTATGCCACAATCCAAAATGGAAGTTACACAAAGCTGATGAAGGCTTATTACACAAAGGAGGCATCGGGCGATTCATCATCTTCGTCTGTGTCTGCTACCACATCGACTTCCAAAGATTCTTCCAAGACACTTGCAAATATCGAGAGCGCAGCAGAGGATTTAAAGAAGGCGTCTGAGACACTGAGAACAAATGGAGATAAATCTTTGTTTACAAAGAAACAGACGACAGATAAAGATGGAAATGTTTCTTATGAGTATGATACAGATAAGATTTACAAGGCGGTCAGTGATTTTGTGGACAGCTACAATAAGATGTTAAAAGAGGGTGGAGATTCCAATACCAACAGCATCTTAAGAAGCACGAAGTCTATGGTCAATCTGACAAAGGCAAATTCCAACATGCTCAGCAAGGTCGGAATCACGATCGGAACCGACAATAAGCTTTCCATTGATGAGACAGCATTTAAGAAAGCCGATATGAACACGGTAAAATCCCTGTTCCATACGACAGGCGGATTTGGTTATCAGACCTCGGTTCAGGCAGGCATGATCGAGAGTTATGCGAAGAGTGAGGCGGAGAAAGCCAATACTTACAACAAGTCAGGCATGTATACATACAATTATACGACAGGTGAGATCTATAATACCACAACCTAAACGGTTGCAAAATAAATACAGACATGATATGTTATGAGAAGCTCATAAAAATGGGTTTCTCATAATTTTTTTATGGCGGGAAAAGAGGTAAACTATGGCAAAAAAAGTAGTAGTAGGAATGTCGGGAGGCGTGGATTCTTCCGTCGCAGCGTATTTATTAAAGAAGCAGGGATATGATGTGATCGGTGTAACCATGCAGATCTGGCAGGACGAGGATGAATTTACACAGGAAAAAAATGGTGGCTGCTGTGGACTCAGTGCTGTTGATGATGCACGAAGGGTGGCAGACCGTCTGGAAATTCCGTATTACGTCATGAATTTTAAGCAGGAATTCAAAAAGAATGTCATGGATTATTTTACAGCAGAATATCTAAAGGGAAGAACACCGAATCCATGTATCGCATGTAACCGCTATGTGAAGTGGGAGGCATTATTAGATCGGAGCCTTGCTATTGGTGCAGATTACATTGCAACCGGACACTACGCAAGAATTGAGCAGCTTCCAAATGGCCGCTATGCAATCAAAAATTCTGTCACAGCCGCAAAAGACCAGACTTATGCGCTTTACAATCTGACACAGGCACAGTTATCGAGAACACTCATGCCGGTCGGAGATTACCATAAGGACGAAATCCGCCAGATCGCAGAGGAGATCGGGCTGATGGTCGCACACAAAAAAGACAGCATGGAGATTTGTTTTATCCCGGATGATGATTATGCGGGATTTATTGATAAAGAGTGTGGAAAACTTGTGCCGCCGCCCGGAAATTTTGTGTCTACGGATGGAAAAATACTCGGAAGACATAAAGGGATTACACATTACACGGTCGGACAGAGAAAAGGTCTTGGGATTGCACTTGGTTACCCTGTGTTTGTGACAGAGATCCGCCCGGAGACAAACGAGGTCGTACTGGGTTCCAATGAGGACGTGTTTACGACAGAACTGTATGCGGATCATGTGAACTTTATGTCGCTTCCGGACATTGATGGGGAAATGGAGTTAAAAGCAAAAATCCGTTATTCCCACAGTGGAAGTATGTGTAAAGTGACACGTACCGGAGAAGATCAGATCCATTGTGTGTTTGAAGAACCGGTACGCGCAGTGACACCGGGACAGGCAGTTGTACTTTATGATGGAGATTACATTGCCGGCGGCGGAGTCATTATCTGAGGTCTGGTACGGAATGATACGGAGATTTTATGGAAATTAAAGGCAGAATTAACAAATGAAGAATACTTTCTGGAAGAGAGAACGAATTGAGATCATGATTGCTCTGGCGTTATTTAATTATGTGTTTCTGGGAGCAGAATATTTATTTGACAATATGATGGCATTTCAGACGGATTCGAGCGGAGTGGTGCTTGCACAAAGTTATGTGCTTGGAATCAGTACGATGGGTTTTCTTCTGTTGGGAGTGTTTGATGAAAAACTGCGGGAAAGTGCAAAGAGAGCAGGTAGTGCTGGTGCCGGAGTTCTCGCGGCTGTATGTCTGTGGGTGATTCAGGTACATCAGAGTTATGGAAGCACACTTGCAGCAGGACTGATTTTATATGTGCTGCTTGGAATAGCCGGAAGTCTGGTACACTACCGGGCAGCGTGCCGCTATGGTATGGAAGAACATCTGGCGGAAACGGTGGGGGTATCGTATGCAACTGGACTTTTTTTACAGTTTCTCGAAAACAATCTGATCCATAATGCAGCGGTGGAAGCAGTGATTTTGACTGTTGCATTCTGGGCACTTCTTTTTCTGGTGGAGAAAAAGAAGGTGGCGGGAAGCCTGATGGAGCGGAACCTATATGAGTCAGATCCCATCAGACATCCGTATGCAGCGGCAGTTACGCTCATTTTCACAGTCGCCCTTATGACCTGTATTTTTGCAACATTAGACAATGCAGTGACATTAGGGCATGCAGGTGGAAGTATGGATATCGGACAGTGGCCAAGACTGATTCTGGCGGTCAGCGGACTTGTGTCAGGCGTGTTGTTTGATTATGGAAAAGGCAGATACAGGAACCTTATCATGTACTGCGTGACGCTGCTTTCCACGGTGTGTATACTTGTGATCGTTTCCGGCGGCTCTTTTTTGCTTGGGCTGATCGTATTTTATCTGTCGGCAGGCTTCTTTGTTGTGTTTTTCTCGACCGGTTTTGTGCGGCTGGCGGGGTACATGAGAGTGCCACAGTTTTGGGCTGGCATGGGAAGAGCGGTGAACAATCTCTGCGCCATACTCATTGGAAGCTTTTCTGTAGCACTGATCCAATCCGATGACAGTACGAAGATCATGATCGCATCGATCGGGTTATTTGTACTGATCAGCATTGCGATTTATATTTACACGGTGATGGGACAGACGGATGTGGAATTGCCTGATCAGGAGCGGAAACAGGAAGAGGAGCAGGATTATTTTTCAGCATTTGCAGATACCTATGCGCTGACAGAACGGGAGCAGGAGGTGTTGAAAATGCTTTTGGCATCGGATGAGGAGGTGCAGGAGATCGCAAATAGGCTTTATATTTCAAGGGCAATGTTATATCGATATATTTCATCGCTCAACAAAAAAACAGATACAAATTCAAGGATTGGCCTGATCCAGTTTTATTATACATGGAAACCGGAAAAAAAGGCTGATCGTGACGATTGAGACATATGTAAACTCCCGGATCGTGCAATTTTATGTTAAGCTTTTTTCAGTATATTCCTGGTATGGAGATAGGAGGCCTGAATGAGACATAAGGTGCGTGATGTGGGAGTCTTTTTTTGTCTGGCGGTGATGTTGTTTACTGTGACTTCCTGTGGAAAAGAAGTGAGTGATCAGACGATCGCAGCGACCGAACAGAGTTCAGAAGAAAGACGTGATGCAGAAGCAGTCATGGGGACAGAAACGACGGAAGCTTTTTCGACGAAGAAAGCCGGAGGGGTTGGGATACCAGACAATTTAGTGTATGCGGCTGTGATCCATATAAAAATTAATCCAGAATTTAATTTATATTTAGATTCGGAAGGATGCATTGTCTATGTGGAGTATCTGAATGAGGATGCGGCAGAGTTATTTGAAACAGTTGATCTGACAGGACAGAAGCTTGCAGATGGGATGGAGACAATTGTGGGTGCCGCAGAAGAAAAAGGATATCTGACCGGGCAGAATGAGGTTATGACAGATGTTGTCTGGGTGCAGGAAAAATTGTCTGCGAACTCTGTGGCGGTTCGCATGGAAAGCCGTGCTCTATTTGTCATGGCAAGGGTGTGATCACGGATGATTGTATTCTCTGTCATGGAGCGAAGAAATGTACGGTATGTGGCGGAAGCGGAAAAATGTAGAGAAGAGACCCCAAATGGGAGAACATAATTACACTAAAAAGTAGTATAGGAGGAAAAGCGGATGAGAAAGGCGTGGAAGAAAGCAGTCAGTGTCCTGTTGACATTGGTACTGATATTCGGTGTCCTGCCGGCGATGAACGTGTCGGCAGAGGGCGAAGGAGGACAAGGCAGCAGATCGATTGAGTTGAATTTTGCAGGTACTGTGAATGGCAGCATTGTCACGTATGGCGTAGAGGGAACAGATGTTGCGTTAACGGTGGAAGGTGCAGAATTAAATGATTCTAAAGTTTCTATATCAGAGGGGAATTTAGGGAGTGTAAAATTTAAACTCGAGAACTTTGATCCAGATAAGATGCAGATTCGTGTGTATTCAAACGATGGATTTCAAACATATCTTACGGTAAATCAGAATGAAACTTCACTGGCAGAACGGGAGGGTGAAGGAGGATTCCCAGATTCTATTACACTGGTCGTAGAAAAAAAGGGTTCGCAAGGACAGCCGGGGCAGTCAACAGATAACAGGATTCGCTTACAATTGGAGGGGGATGCCTGTAACAGCTTTGCAGACATGGTTTCTAAAGATATACAGATATATGTAAGCAAGGATGGTGGCAGCAGTTTCAGTCAATTGACAGGTTTAGATACCAACAGTACAAAAGAATATGTGTTTGAAGCTGACATAACATCTATACAATTTTACGTTTCCTGTGATGAAACAAAATACAGTCTGCAGTTTCCGGGAAAGTCCGCAGATGAGGGAAAATCCGAGCAGACAGCGATAGCGTTAAATGCAGCGGGAACACAGCATATCCAGATCGATCATTCTGTGAGAACCATTACATGGGCATATGACAGACAGACCTATGGAGAAGATGCCTATTTAGAGCATGGAAAAGCGCAGGTGGTTGCGGTAGAAGGTGTATATGATTTATATAGTATACCGTTTGCAAACAATCCAGGGGATGAGAAAGGTGGACATATTGCAGTAGAAGCCGGAAAACAAGTTACGGTAAGATTAACCCCGGATTATGGTTATCAGTTGAAAGGTGTATCACTTAATGGAGGAGTTACGTTGGCACCGCAGGCGGAGGTATCCACCTTCACCTTCACAATGCCGGATACCAACGTGCATTTTAAAGGAATCTTCACACAGACACAGGATGAAATTAATACAACAGGAACAAAAGTTTCTTCCGCCTCTGTTGAAAATGGAGCAAATGCGGCTCCAAGTGGAAATCTGCGTCTTACCGTGGAGGATTCGGATGCAAATACAACAAATGCACTTGCACAGGTAGAAAATGCAGTAAGTGCAGAAGCAGTAAACCTGACCTTAGACCAGATTGTCAGCAAGGGAGATGGAACTAACTGGGAGAATCCAGTCACGCAGTTCGACCAGCCTGTAAAAATGAAACTACAAGTGGCTGATTATGACACGGCGGCAGGATATGAGGTTGTAAGGGAGCATAACGGAAACCTCACAAAACTTACAACGTCTGTGTCGGAAAATGGTACGCTGACTTTTGAGACAAATCAGTTCTCAACTTATTTTATTGTGAAAACAGCAAAGAAAGCGGATAATGGTAATGCAAAAACGGAAAAAAGTTCCAATACATCTTCCACAACTGCCTCTTCGGCTGCGGGATCTACAGATAATGCGATAACTGCACAGTCAGTAAGCGGAGAGGGAGTCCCTGTAATCAATATCGCAAGTGCAGCAGATCAGCTTCTGAATCTTGCAAAATTAAGTGAAGACGAGAACAAGGCAGTAAAAGCCGGAAACAAGACGCAGTTTGTTTTGAGCGCATCCGGCATGACACCAACAAAAGAAGAGATTGCACTCATTCAGAGTGTTCTTGGAAACAATGTGATTGGACAATACTTAAATCTTAATTTAACATTGAAGATATCAGGAAGAGCGGATCGCCAGATTACGGATTTATCCGCACCAATGTATATAGCGATCACAATTCCGCAGAACCTTGTGAACCATGACAGTAGTATTGAACGCACTTACAGGATCGTCAGAATCCATGATGGTGTAGCAACACTGATCGATGGAACTTACGATGCAGCCACGAATCAGTTTACATTTGCAACGGATGGTTTCTCAACCTATGCCTTGGTATATGAGGATGTGAATACCACTCTGACAGGCAGATCGCCAAAAACAGGAGACAACTCCCTGTGGATGGTATGGACGCTCATTCTCTGTGCAGGATGCAGTATTCTGTTTGCAGCAGGAAAGAGATGCAAGAAAAACAGATAGCAGTGAAGGATCATAGAAAAAGTCTGAAAGAGAAAAAAAGAAAGAGCGGGTTACGTTCCAATGTCATTAAGTTAAGATGACATTGGTAACCCGCTCTTTCTTTTTTTCTTATGAGAAACGACGTTAAAAAACATATTATCACTGCATCAGGCGTCTGCAATAAGTTCCACCGGACAATGGTCAGAGCCGTACACTTCCGTATGGATTCCGGCAGACTGCAGCTTTGCATCCAGACATCTGGAAGTGATAAAATAGTCAATACGCCATCCAGCGTTCTTCTCACGTGCCTTGAACCGGTAAGACCACCAGGAGTAGATGCCCTCTTTATCCGGATAAAAATAGCGGAAAGTATCTGTGAATCCGGAGTTTAACAGAGTGGTCATCTTTGCACGTTCTTCATCGGAAAAACCGGCATTTTTGCGGTTGGTTTTTGGATTCTTCAAATCAATTTCTTCATGTGCAACATTCAGATCTCCACAGACAATGACAGGTTTTACCTCGTCGAGCCTTTTCAGAAAGGCAAGAAAATCTTCTTCCCACTGCATGCGGTAAGGAAGTCTTGCCAGTTCGTTCTGGGAATTCGGAGTGTAACACGTAACCAGATAAAAAGCATCGTATTCCAATGTGATGACACGCCCCTCATGGTCATGCTCCGGGATGCCGATGCCATAAGAGACAGAGAGTGGTTCGTGTTTTGTAAAAATAGCAGTGCCGGAATAGCCCTTTTTTTCGGCGTAATTCCAGAACTGATGGTAGCCGGGGAGATCAAGGGCAATCTGCCCTTCCTGTAATTTTGTCTCCTGGACACAGAAAAAATCTGCATCCACTTCATTGAAAAAATCTAAAAATCCTTTTTGCATGCAGGCGCGAAGTCCGTTTACATTCCAGGAAATAAATTTCATAGTTTTATCCATCCTTTTCCTGCGGCAGTGACCGTGGAGGCATCTGTCGCTGATTTTTTTCTATATACTCTGACGCAGTGTGGGTTATTCTGTTGTATTGTGGTAATAAGTGTTTAGGCAACCAGAAGTTATTTGCCCAGATGAGCAAATTCTTCCTCCGTGTCCATTGTAGTCCATTTGCCGAATGCTTGAGAAACCAGACTTGGAACATAGCCAAGATTCTTATATCCTAATTTCTTAAGCAATTCAATACTAGCTATATTTTCACATTCTGTAAAACTAATAAACTCCCATTCCGGAGCCATCTTGTGAAGATGTTCAGTCAAAACAGTTAAGGCTTCAAAAGCATATCCTTGTCGATGATATTTATAAGAAAAAGTATAGCCGAGAGAAAATGTATGATCCTTTGGCATAACAACTATTTCACCAATCATTTCATTTGTATCCTTTAGTGCTACTGCTATCATACAAGGAAAATCAATTGATATCTCATCATTTCTTCGGCGTTCAATCAAACTTACAATTCCTTCATAGTCTTTTACCTGTCCTCTCTGATATCGAGCACATATTTCATTGTTTCTATAATCAAATATTACATCCACATCATTTTGCAATACATTCCGAAGATGGAGTCTTTTGGTATCAATGGAAATCATCTATTTGTTCTCCTCTGTAATTTCAATCATTCACCTGTTCATGTAAATATGATTAGTCAAACTCATTAACACCATGATTCTACCATAATTGCATTTGAAAATCTATTTTATTCTATGAAAATTCATTCAAAGAAGTTGAACTTAAATTATGATGGGAATACAGATTGATTTCTGTCGTTACCCAATAGGCACTCATCCCATAACCGGAGTTTCATAACGTAAATTGCAGATTCTGCAGTGCAGTTCATAGCGTAAATTGGGCATGTATAAGCACCCTCTCATAAGTCACTCATAACATAAATGAAAGAAAAACGGTATAAACAAATATTATTTTCTTTGTGAGCCATGGAGATGGGATTCTAACAATCATGGAAGCCTTTGCTGAACATGATTGTTGTTCAGAAGCCCATCGTAATGCCCGGCGAACAGAAACATAATATTTCGTTTATACCATTTTTCTTTTTCATTACATATAAATTTGCCATGTGAGAGGGCGCTTATATCTGCCCCTCACAACCCATAAAAGCACTGCAGAATCTGCGACACTACGCTGGCTAAACTCCGGTATATTTCGATTTATTTTGCCAGCAGCATCATGATTTTATTGCTGCGCTCCACGAATTTTGTCATCTCATCTACAGATAACGGATGGTTGGAGAGCACAGCCAGATCGTATAACTGCTCGCAGAACATTGGAACGTTCTCGGAATCTTTGTGCTCGAAAATGTATTTTACAAGTTCGTTGTTAGCATTTAAAGTAAGTGTCTGGTCAGCAGCAAACATATTCATGTCCATGCCGCCCATACCGTTCATGGCATACATCTTCATCATATCCTGCATACGTCTTCCTTCTTCGGAAAGTGTGATGATAGAAGAGATGTTCTCATTTTTCAGCTTCTCCACTTTCACAGTGAGCTTATCGTTGTTCAGAGCTTTTTTGAATACTTCTGTCAAAGCATCTGTTTCAGCTTTCAGATCTTCTGCAGAAGTCTCATCCTTTAAGGATTCTGTCACATCCGCATCAATACGCATGAATTTGTATTTTTCATTGCGCTGCTCTAACTGTGTGATGAAAGAGGTATCAATGTTGTGATCTAAGATCACTGCCTGCATGTTCTGTTCTTTGAAGAGCTTAATGTACTGACCCTGCTGGACTTTATCGGTAACATAGTAGATAACTTTACGTTCATCTTTTTCGCTGTCAGCAGAAGTGTCGCTGCCATCAGCAGTATGATCAGATGCAGCAGCATCGCCAGTGTTTGTAATTGGATTACCATCTTTGTCTAATACCTCCGCATCGTCTTTCTTTTCTTCTTCCTTCACTAATAATTCAGGAAGAGTCAGATACTTGTCATCTAAGTTTTTGAACAGGATGTAGTCGTTCATCTTGTCACAGAACTTTGTATCCTTTAAGCAGCCAAATTTGATAAATGGGCTGATGTCATCCCAGTATTTCTCATAGCTTTCCTTTTCGGTCTTGCACATGCCAATGAGTTTGTCTGCAACTTTCTTGGTGATATATTCGGAAATCTTCTTTACGAAGCCATCGTTCTGTAAAGCGGAACGGGATACGTTCAGTGGAAGATCCGGGCAGTCGATCACACCTTTTAATAACATTAAAAATTCAGGAATGACTTCTTTGATGTTATCTGCGATGAACACCTGATTGTTATATAACTTAATGGTTCCCTCAATAGAATCGTATTCTGTATTGATCTTCGGGAAGTATAAAATTCCTTTTAAGTTGAACGGATAGTCCATGTTCAGGTGGATCCAGAACAGAGGCTCTTTGTAGTCTAAGAATACTTTGCGGTAAAATTCCTTGTATTCTTCGTCTGTGCAGTCTTTTGGATTCTTTGCCCACAATGGGTTGGTATCGTTCAATGGAACCGGACGTTTTACAATTTTTAATTTTTCTTTTGCAGGGGAAACTTCAACGACTTCTTTTTCACCGTTTTCATTTTCTTTTTCCTCTGTTTTTGCTTCCTCGTGGATTTCTTCCACAACGGTATCAGTATCTAACTTATCTGCTGCATCGATGGTTTCATATTCTGTCTCAGCATTTGCCTTAGATAAGAAGATTGGGGTTGGCATGAAAGAGCAGTACTTCTCAATGACTTCTCTTGCACGGTATTCGTTTGCAAATTCGAGGCAGTCTTCATTCAGGTATAAAGTGATCTCAGTACCGACACCTTCTTTTGTGCCGTCTGTCATATCGAATTCTGTGCCTCCGTCACATGCCCAGTGGACAGGTGTGGCATCTTTTTTATAAGATAAAGTATCGATCGTCACCTGATCTGCTACCATGAATGCAGAGTAGAAACCAAGTCCGAAATGACCGATGATCTGATCGTCGTTTGCCTTGTCTTTGTATTTTTCGATGAAATCAGTAGCACCGGAAAATGCGATCTGGTTGATATATTCCTCTACTTCATCAGATGTCATACCAAGACCATTATCAATGAATTTTAACGTTTTTTCGTCCGGGTTTACAATAACCTGAATCTGTGGTTTGTAATCAGCAGGTAATTCGTACTCGCCCATCATATCCAGTTTTTTTAATTTTGTGATGGCATCGCAGCCATTACTGATCAATTCACGATAGAAGATATCGTGATCGGAATATAACCATTTCTTGATGATCGGGAAAAGGTTATCACTGTTGATTGAAAGATTTCCATGTTTCTCAGCCATAATATAACACTCCTTTTTCTATCCATAAGTAAAACTAATTATTTTATACTCTGTTATAAAATGCACTTATCAAATATCTGAATCATTGCATTTCAACTTATATCTAGGATTTTATAACCCTTGTCTGCAAAAGTCAATAGAAAATTAGCACTCTTTTTAAATGAGTGCTAACAATGAACGGGCGAAAGCAGAAAAATAAGGTGTTTACAGAATATATAAAAACTTTATAAACTTAATTGAAGTTCATGGTATAATAACCACAAGAGAACGGAGGATAACATGATAGTTTTAAAAGCGGATAAAGAATTGAATTTAACCTTTCAGAAACTGATCAAAATGATGGATGTGCCTGTGGAGTGGAACGGCATGTTTTTTGTGATTGGGGATTATCTGATCCTGCAGGGCAGCGTGCGGTCACTTTTTTTCAACTTTGATACGAAGCTTGTGGTGACGAATATTATCGAGCTGAAAGCAGAGGAGCAGATGATCGCTGCCGTGGAGCAGCACCCAAATGTGCGGGATATTTTGAATATGGTGCTTTATGCGTTTGGAAAGTGGGGAAATATCAAGGGACTCCGTGTGGACAAAGATTATGTGCAGCTGAACCGGTTGTTTGCGCAGATCCTTGGGGAATTTCAGGTGGAATCGCAGTATGGACCGGAACATTTCCGCTTCTATAAAAATAAAATCCGTCTGACCTATGAGGACGTGATCGAGGCAGTGCTGTCAGATGAACCCGAGGAGGTTTTACTGCCGGAGGAAGAAGAACCGCAGGGATTGTGGCATAAACTGATCTGGAAAAAGGCGGCGAGCAGTTTTTTGATGCGGGATACCACGCTTGCAGAGCGGAGACGGAACCGGATCGGAAATAACTTTTATCTGGCGGGCTATTTGTGCCCGAAATGTGGCAGCCAGCTTTACATGGCAGTTTACCCGGAAGGCAGGGAATTTCAGATTGAGACAGAAGAGGGGGCAGTCCGCATTGCCCGCGTTTACAGCTGTAAAAAGTGCTGTTGCATGTATACGCCAAGACCAAAGCGTCTGTTGGTGGATGGGGATGTATACAAAATGGACTTTGAGCGGGATGAGGCTGCCTATGAGGATTATCAGGAACTTTTGGGACGTACTGCCGGACGGAATGTGAATACAAAATACAATGAGTATGTGGACAAAAAAATGGCAATGGAGATGGAATGTGCAGACGCATCTTCGTTACAGGATGAGGAACAGGAAATTACAGAACTGATCGAGCATCTGCCGGAAGTGTCAGAGCAGGAACTGTTTCACACTCTGCGGAAAATGGAAGAAGGATTTTATTCGGACGAAGGTGTAAGACGTTTGGAGCAAGCAATCCGCGGCGAGGATGAGATGGAAACAGATGCGGATTGCGACGCAGATGATGAGAAGGATGCAGATACGGAAAGAGCCGCGGAAGATGAGCCGGATACAGAATTGGAACGTAATGCAGAAGAATCAGGCAAAACGAAAAAAAATGTAGACAAATCGGATGGAAACTCTGAGAGAACATTTGGAAAGCCGGGAAGAGATTCGGAGAAACCGAGGGAAAACGCACCTGTAACTGCGGGAAAATCAAGTGGAATATCTCATGCAAATCTGGAAGAAGCAAAAGAAAATGCCACAACAACTGTGGAAAAACTAAGAGAAGATTCCTCTGCAATTACAGGAAGAGCAAGAGAAAAAACGCAGGAAAATAAGGGCGCAGTGTGGGAAAACAACCAAAACAGTAAGGAAAATCCACGGCAGAGCACAGAAAAGGTTATAGACAAAACACAGAAAAAAACGGTAGAGAAAACCAACGGTACGTCAGTAGAGGAAACGCAATCTGCAAAAGAAAAAACAGGGCGTGCAAGAAATGCAGAGCAGACATTTGAGAGGAGTCCGCAAAAGAAAACAGAATCGGTTGAAAATACAAAATCATCAGAAAATGCGTCAACAACAGGAAGGAAGAATCCATCCGGAAATATAACACCGGCAGACAGCAGAATTCCATCAAAATACGGCTCATCAGTAGACAGTGGAAACGCATCAAAGTATGCCGCATCAACAGGCAGTGCAGACACATCCACAAATGCTGAGAGAGACAGACAGGCCCGCCAGGAGGAATTGAAGCGTCTGACGCAGGTGCAGCGGCTTGTCAACCAGCCGGGAAGAAAAACAAGAGAGGAACTGGTTTCTCTGCTGGATGACATAAAAAAAGAAAACATCAGTCCGGATATTGTCAGACCGTACACGGAACAAGTGGAGAACAGGATTCGTGCTATGGATGAGAAAAAAATAAAGGAAATCTGCGGAGATGTCGGCAGGATGGATTTTGAGGATGCCAGCGAAGCAGCAAAGCAGTTAGAGGATGGCGATTTCCTTCCACAGTTGAAATTCGATGCATTAAAAGAACTGGAGCAGCGCATGTCCAAGATCAAAACGGAGGAGTGCGGGCTTTTAGTCAGCAAATTGCAGAATGCATTTGACGAAGCCGGGATGACAGAGCTGAAACGGTGTCATTTTTACCCGGCAAAAAGAGTGTGGCAGAGACTGGCGGAACCTGAGGAGACGGCTGTTTTTGAGGGGGCAGTGGAACATTTTGCAAACGGAATCGGAAAGTTTGAATATCCGGTGCTTCTGGTGGACAGATCAAAAGATGAGTCGGGGAAAGAGGGAGTCCTTCTGACACCGGAGAACCTTTACTACAGCGCATGGATGACTTCCTATTACATTCCGGTGATGGATATTGAGTCTATCCAGGCTGTTACAGGACTATTAAACCGGGGCATTTATGTGTATCAGAAGAATGGAAGTAAGACAAAACTTCCGCTGGCAGTGGAGCATGAAGAGATGGAAAAATTTGCAAAGGTGCTAGAAGATTTTGTGCGCTATCTGCAGGAAAAACCATTTTCCAGAAAAGAATCTTATCTTGCAAAGGAAAAACACGATACGATTTGCTGTTACCGTTGCGGTTACATCTATAAGGGCGTTGGTGTGTGTCCTCGCTGTGGTTATAAACAAAATGAATAGGACAACGTCTGGCTTCGTATACATAAAAAGAGAAGATATGCGGAGCAGAAAATGAAAGCATTCTTATTAAAATACCGTTCCAGCCTGCTGCTTTTTGCAGTGATGTTTTTATTCGGCTGGGGAAGTGCAGCCGTCGTGGCAAAGTGGCAGTCTGACAGGGAAACAGAGGAGACGATGCACATCGAGGCGGCAGTCGATAACTGGGGACTTGGCTTTGGCGAGTCTGGAAAGGAACTGCAGCCGACCGGAAATGCCACGGCGGATGAGCTAAAGCAGTATGATACCTATTATATAGGAAGTAAAGAGGAAAAGGTGATCTATCTCACATTTGACTGCGGCTATGAGAATGGTAATACAGAAGCAATTCTGGATGCACTCAAAAAACACAATGCACCGGGAACTTTTTTTGTCGTGGGACATTTTTTGGAGAGTGCGCCGGAATTGGTCAAACGGATGGTTACAGAGGGACACACGGTGGGAAATCACACCTATCATCATCCGGATATGTCGGCAATCTCGGACAAAGAGTCGTTTCAGAAAGAGCTCGATGCAGTCAGCAGTTTGTTTCAGGAAGTGACCGGACAGGAGATGACAAAGTATTACAGACCACCGCAGGGCAAATACAGCACAGAGAATCTTGCGATGGCAAAAGAATTGGGGTATAAGACCTTTTTCTGGAGCCTCGCCTATGTGGACTGGAATGCGGATGCACAGCCGACAGAGGAGGAGGCTTATGGAAAACTGATCGGACGCATCCATCCGGGCGCAATTGTATTGTTACATAATACATCATCCACCAATGGTAAAATTTTAGATGAGCTGCTCACAAGATGGGAGGACATGGGATATACCTTCCAGCCGCTGTCGCATTTATGGAGTGATGAGAAAACAAACTGACGAAAAATATCTGAAAATGCCTGGATTCGTTTGCTTTTGACAGAAAAAGTATTATAATAAAAATAGATTGTTACATTTCGAGAAGATGTCAGAAAAACCAGAGAGGAGATTTGATATGAAAACAAAGAAAAAACGGATTGCGCAGGAAATCCAGAGCCGTATTCTTACCATTGTGATTGCGATTTTTATGGTGGTTGCGGTTGTGGTCGCAGTTATGGTTGGAAATGTCAGCTTAAGTGCACAGAAGAATGATCTGGAGATGCAGTCGAAGGCAGCATCTTACCAGCTTGAAATCTTTTTTCAGGAGTATATGACCATTGTGGAGCAGATGGCGCTTGACAAAGATGTGCGGACACTGCTTACTGAGACAAAAGCAGGAGATAAGATCACAGAGTCGGCAGACTATCAGACGGTATTTCACGAGATGGAGAAAATTGCAGCAGCAGACAGTGATAACATTCAGGCAGTCTGGCTTGGAGATATTGATGCTAATGTGGTGACACAGTCAGACGGGTTTACAAGTGACAGCAGTTTTGAAATTACAGAGCGTACCTGGTATCGTGCAGTGGAGACGAACAGTACGATCCTGACAAGTGCTTATGTGGATGCGAGTACCGGAAATCTGATCTTAAGTGCAGCAACTCCGGTTTATGATGAAAATGGCAAGAATATCATTGGTGTTGCAGGAGCGGATATCGCACTTGAGCATATTGATGAACTGCTTTCGGCTTATAAGATTGGAAACAATGGATTTGTTATTTTAGTAACATCGGATGGAACCATTATTTATCATCCTAATTCAGATAACCAGTTGAAAAATCTTTCCGAGCTGAATGTTTCGGATTCCGTGATGAAAGCAATTCAGAGTCAGAACGGAACATCTGTGAAGTATAAAGCAGATGGAAGCAGCAAGTATGGATATGTCGGAAGAATCGGAACGACCGATTATTATACGTTAAGCTGTATGCCTTCCAGCGAATATTTAGCAAGCCTGATCCAGTGTATCATTATTGTACTGCTGCTTGTAATTGTTGGAGTTGTCATTATCATTATGGCAATCAGACGTCTGGCAGGCAATATCACAAAACCGATCGTTGCATTAAATGAGGTGGCACAGGAACTGGCAGAGGGTAATCTGGATGTATCGCTCGACGTTTCTTCGGAGAATGAGATTGGAGAACTTGCAGATTCCATCCAGAAGACCGTAGACCGGTTAAAAGAATACATTAATTATATTGATGAGATTGCGTATGTCCTGAACCGTTTATCCGATGGAAAACTGAAATTTACATTAAAATACGATTATGCAGGTGATTTTGCAAAAGTAAAAGATGGAATGATGCATATCTCAGAATCATTACAGGGAATGATCGAGAATATCATCAACAGTTCCGCACAGGTTTCGGCTGGTGCAGATGATCTTTCGAGAGCAGCCCAGAATATTGCTGAGGGTGCAAGCACACAGGCAGCTTCTGTGGAAGAACTTGTCGCAACTTCAGTTTCTGTATCTGAGCAGGTAAAAGAGAATACAGACGATGCATTAAAATCAGCAGATGAGACTGCTCGTGTCACAAAGATGATGCAGGACAGCAGAACACAGATGGATCAGATGACAGAGGCAATGAACAAGATTACCGAGACATCAAACGAAGTTGTCAGCATCATCAAGACAATTGAAGATATTGCAGACCAGACGAATCTGTTGGCACTGAATGCTTCGATTGAAGCGGCAAGGGCCGGGGAAGCAGGAAAAGGATTTGCAGTTGTTGCTTCTGAGATTGGATCACTTGCAGAGGGAAGTTCCAAGGCAGCAAATAATACAAAAGATTTGATTGGAATTTCCATTCAGGAAATCGAACGGGGAACAGAACTTGCAGCGAATGTTGTTGCTTCCATGCAGGAAGTATTGGATGCAATTGAAAATGTCAATGGTATGATAGGGAAGAGTGCAGAGAATAACCAGACGCAGAATCAAAACATTGAGCAGATCAAACTTGGTATCGAAGAAATCTCCAAGGCAGTGGAAGACAATTCTGCATCTGCAGAGGAGACTTCCGCAACATCAGAGGAGCTGGCTGCACAGGCTGCAACACTCGAAGCTCTTGTCAAGCATTTTGACCTCGAGGATGACGGCAGCAACGATGCAACAAGATAGAAAAATCCCACCGGCAGATATGATTTCCTTCGTGAGCGAAGCGAACAGGAACATCCTATCTGCCGGTGGGATTTTGCTGTCGCCCAATACCTTTTGGCGGACTCATCAATCTTTTTGCATACGAAACCTAGACACTGCAAATGTGAATTGTTATAATAAGAGATACGGAAAAAAGAAGGTAGTGAAGAACACTGCCAAAATGCAGGATTCATAAAGATGGAGCAGACATGAACAGGATAGCAATTGTGGAAGACGATCAGGGTTATCGTGACACACTTTTTACTTATATAAAACAATATGAACAGGAACGTGATACAGCATTTGAGGCGACACCTTTTGAGAAAGCGGATGATTTTCTGGCAGTTTATAACGGAGATTATGACATTATCCTGATGGACATTGAGATGCCGGGAACAAACGGCATGGATGCGGCAGAGCAGATCCGTAAAAGGGATGCCCAGGTAGTCATCATGTTCATTACGAACATGGCGCACTATGCAATCAAAGGATATGAAGTGGGCGCACTGGACTTTGTCTTAAAGCCGATCCAGTACCTGAATTTTGCCAATAAGATGGATCGTGCCATGCAGCTGGTGGAGAACCGCGGAAGCAAACCGGTGATGATCCAGACGGGAACCGGCGTCAAAAAGATTGATTCCAGAGACATTTTTTATGTGGAGATCCAGAATCATGTGTTGCGCTATCACACAAAACAGGGCAATTTTGAGGTGCGCGGAAGCTTGAAAAATGTGGAAGAGGAGCTTCCAAAGGGGCTGTTTGCAAAATGTAGCAACTGGTGTCTGGTAGGTCTGACACATGTTGCAGAGATTAAGGATGACACGGTGATCGTAGAAGGAGAGGAACTGCAGATCAGCCGCCGCAGTAAGAAAAACTTTATGACGGCACTCATCCGCAGTGTAGGGAGAAGTTAAGAATGGTTCGTGATTTTGGTATCATGATTTTTCAGGATTTTTTATTGCTGGTATGTGTGTATCTGTTTCTCATGCCATTGCATGTCATGGAAAAGAAAAAAATAAAAAACGGTCTGATACTTTGTGGGGCTTGGTGTGTCATGCTTGCAGCAAGACTGCTCATTCCGGCAATCGGGGAACATCTGATCGCAGAGTTTTTCATGCGTTTTGTGATCACGATGATCGCTGTTGGACTGATCAGCAAAAAAATAAGCTGGGAAATGATTTATTGTACGGTCTGGCCGCTCATTGTATATCATTGTATCAATATTATCTGGAACAGTCTACATCGCGTTTCTGCCATTGAGCAGCAGCCGCGGGTGCTGCAATATCTCTTTTCTCTCCTGTTTTTTGCGGCAATGTATCTGCTTTTGTCCATCACACTGTTTCGCTGGCTTCCAAGAAATGGATTTTACCAGGCAGGACCAAGAAGAACACTCTCAGCAGCAGCAGTGCTTTTCTTATCCTTGTTCTCTTACTACAATTTTTATCAGAACCGTGGAGAATCCAATCTTGCAGTTCTGGTTCAGCTATACTGTGTGACCTTTTTGTATCTGCAGGCGGAACTTTTCAAAAAAAGTGAAGTAAAGCAGGAGTATGCGCTGATGGAGCGCATGTGGTACCAGCAGAAGAAGCAGTACGAGATCGCAAAAGACCAGATGCAGGTGATCGACCGCAAATGTCACGACCTGAAATATCAGGTGGCAGCAATGCGGCATATTGAAAACCCGGCAGAGCGGGAGAAAAATTTAAAAGAACTGGAGCAGTCTATCCGTATTTACGACTCTATCGTAAAAACAGGAAATGAGATTCTGGATACATTGCTCTCAGAGAAAAGTCTGATCTGTGAGGCAAGAGATATCACCATACACTGTGTGATCGATGGAAAGAAGCTGTTCTTCATGGATTCCATTGATATTTATGCGCTGTTTGGGAATGCCATAGATAATGCCATCGAATGTGTGGAAAAGTTTTCAGAGAAAGAGATGAGGTTTATCGATATCTGTGTTGCAGAAAAGCAGCATTTTTTATATATCCGTTTTTCGAATCCAATCGAGCGGGCACCGGAGTATGAGGATGATCTGCCAAAGACCACGAAGAAAAACAAGCAGTATCACGGGATTGGGTTAAAGAGTATCCGGCACATTGCAGAGAAATACGGGGGGGATATCTCAGTATCCACAGAGATGAACTGTTTCAATCTGGAAGTGCTGCTCCCGGTGAAGTAAAAGAACAACCGTCTGTCTGAATTATACATATAGTTTGGATAGACGGTTTCGTATTTACAAAGGAACACCACTTACGTCACAAAAAGCACCGACTAAGTCAGGTTCGTTGAAAAATTAACGAATTTTATTTATTATTTATGTATTGAAATTGGAACAATATATAAAAATAGCCTGAAACGATACAAAGTGACAGGCACCATAAATAATAAAAAGGATGTGTTATATGCGACGAATTCAAAATCTGATGGAGCAGTGGCTTTTCATTGGACCTGACAACAGACAAGAGCAGGTGAACTTGCCACATACATGGAATGCAAAAGACGGACAGGACGGAGGAAATGATTACTACAGAGGAACCTGCCACTATGAGAAAACATTTGAAAAACCGGAATTTGATCCGGAGGCAGAGGAAGTATATCTGGAGTTTCTTGGTGTAAATGCAAGCAGTGATGTGACTGTGAACGGAAAAGAACTTGCACATCATGATGGCGGATATTCCACATTCCGCATCAATATCACAGAGGTTTTAGAAGACCGGAATAAACTGGAAGTGACCGTGGACAACTCCGTCAATGGAAAAGTATATCCGCAGAAAGCCGATTTTACGTTCTATGGCGGAATTTACCGCGATGTCCGTTTCCTGATCGTGTCAAAAGAGCATTTTGACTTAGATTACCTCGGAAGTAACGGAATTAAGATCACACCGGAAGTAAAAGAGAACGAAGCGAATGTTCATATCGAAACATTTACCAATACAGAGGAAGCACAGGTAAACGTTCAGATCAAAGATCAGGACGGAAAAGTAGTTGCAGAAGGGAACGGATGTGACGTAAATCTTAATATCCAGAATCCAATCCGCTGGCATGGAAGAAAAAATCCATACCTTTATACGGCAGTTGCAACGCTGACCGTAAATGGGGAAGTGAAGGATGAGATCACGAACCGTTTTGGTATCCGTACTTTTTCGGTAGATCCAAAGAAGGGATTTTTCTTAAACGGAGAGCATTATCCACTTCACGGAGTTTCCAGACATCAGGATTTTAAAGCATTAGGAAATGCGATTTCAACAAAAAACCATGATGAAGATATGGATATGATCTGCGAACTTGGGGCAAATACGATTCGTCTCGCACACTATCAGCATGACCAGTATTTTTATGATCTCTGTGATGAGAGAGGTATGGTCGTATGGGCAGAGATTCCATACATTTCGGAACATATGCCGGGCGGAAGAGAGAACACCATCAGCCAGATGAGAGAGCTGATCGTTCAGAATTACAATCATCCGTCAATTGTAGTATGGGGCGTATCCAATGAGATTACCATCAGTACAAAGGACAAAAAAGATATGTTGGACAATCATCATGTGTTAAATGATCTTTGCCACAAGATGGACCCGACAAGACTGACAACGTTAGCATGTTATGCAATGTGCGGACCATTTAACCGTTCTGCACACATCACAGATCTGGTTGGATGGAATTTATATCTGGGATGGTATGTACCGGGATTTTTCTTAAATGATCTGTTCTTAAGATTTTTCCACCTTGTATTCCCGAACCGCCCGATCGGTTATTCCGAGTACGGCGCAGAAGGTATGCCAAACCTTCACAGCAGAAGACCGAGACGTGGAGACCATTCTGAGGAATATCAGGCAAAATATCATGAGTATATGATCAGATGTTTCGAGCGTCATCCATTTATGTGGAGCACTTATGTGTGGAATATGTTTGATTTTGCGGCAGATGCTAGAAATCAGGGCGGCGAGCCGGGTATGAACCATAAGGGACTGGTGACATTTGACCGCAAGACAAAGAAAGACAGTTTCTTCTTATATAAAGCATATTGGAGTGACGAACCATTTGTACATCTGTGTGGATCACGCCGCAGTGACCGTTCTGAGGATACAACGACCATTAAAGTTTACACAAACCAGCCGGTAGTATCCTTATACAATAACGGAGAGCTGATCGAGCAGAAGAGCGGAGATCATATTTTTACGTTCCAGCTTCCGATGGAAAAAGAAAATCAGATCGAAGCCGTAGCCGGAAGTGTGAAGGATGCCATGGTACTTTGTCACACTGAAAAAGAGAATCCGGATTATAAGCTGAAAAAAGAAGCGAAAAAGAGTGAAAACTGGGTATAGATTTTAGCAGGATATTCCAAAGGAGAAGAAATAATGAGTAATCAAAAAGAAAAAACCACTGCACAGGCAGCCGGAATGAACCGGGCAAAACCGTATCAGCTTGTGCTGTTTCCGATGAACAATGGTGCGACAAATGTATATTATATCCTCACCATGAATTTTATCGCATATTATGCAAACGGAGTGTTAGGACTTGCGCTTATGTTTGCAACGACAATGGTAACCGTCATGCGTCTTTTTGATGCCGTGACGGATCCGATCATCGGAGCTTTGATCGACCGGACAAATTCAAAATTCGGTAAATTCCGTCCATACATGGTAATCGGAAATGCGATCATGATCGTTTCTTCCATTTTACTGTATTTTGGGACGAGGATCATCGCACCGGACATGCAGTGGCTGCGCTATGTATGCTTTGTGTTATTTTACGCATTATATGTTATCGGATACACATTCCAGACGGCCTGTACCCGTTCCGGACAGACCTGTCTGACAAACGATCCGAAACAGCGCCCGATGTTTACTATTTTTAATACGATCGCCAGCCTGATCGGTATGGGACTTGTACAGTTTCTGGCACCGATCTTAGGTGACCGTCTTGGCGGCTATAACAGCGCTAACTTTTTTGATTTTATGATACCACTTGCCATCGTGGTATCCGCAGTGCTGACACTTCTTGCAGTGATCGGTATCTGGGAGAAAGACAGACCGGAATTTTTTGGTGTTGGCAATAAACAGGAAAAAGTAAAATTAAAAGAATATGTTGCTATTTTAAAAGCAAACAAAGAGTTGCAGCGTCTTATGGTTGCAGGAGCAGGATGTAAGCTTGCTTTCTCCATCGCAACGAATATGACAGTACTCTGTATGCTTTACGGAGCGATGATGGGAGATTATGGCGGACTGTATCTTCCAATGATGATCGTTGGATATATTTTCTCTGTTCCATTCTTCCTTTTGACGGTAAAGACATCACAGAAGCATGGACAGAAAGCTTCACTGGTGCGCTATACAATGCTTGCACTGGTCATGTACATTGGAGTTTTAGTATTGTTACTGTTATGGAAGCAGGGGGTTCCGGCATTTAACTTAAGCCTGAGATCCATCAATGTATACACGGTGTTATTTGTGTTATTCTTTGGTATCGGTTATGGTGCATATTATGCGACAGCAGATATGCCGATTCCGATGGTTGCAGACTGTTCCGATTATGAGACATACCGTTCCGGACAGTATGTGCCAGGTATTATGGGAACATTGTTCTCACTTGTAGATAAATTAGTAAGTTCTCTTGGTTCCACCATCGTTGGTGCAGCAGTTGCAATGATCGGTATCCAGACATTACCGGACAGCAAGACACCATATTCTTTCGGAATGCATGGTGTTGTTCTAATCCTGTTCTGTATCGTTCCAATGATCGCATGGCTTGCAACACTCTGGGCCATGAAGGGTTACACCTTAACCGGAGCAAAGATGAAAGAAATCCAGGCAGTCAATGCAGCGAGAAAACACGCGGTAAGCGAAGGCATGACATTGGAAGATGCCATGGACAAATGGAAAACTTATGAGGACGTACCGGAAGAATTCCGGCAGGAATAAAGTAAGAGAATTGTTTTTTTAGTAGGAATCCGTTATACTATGTAAATAGTATAGCGGATTTTTTTTGGAGGCTTCCATGAATGATACATTAAAATTACCGGTTGGAATAGATGATTTTAAAAAAATACGTGAAGCAGGTTTTTATTATGTGGATAAGACAAAATTGATTGAGCAGCTTTTACAAAGCTGGGGTGAAGTGACTCTTTTTACCAGACCGCGCCGTTTCGGCAAAACACTCAATATGAGTATGCTAAAGAGCTTTTTTGAAATTGGTGCAGAGAAATCGCTTTTTCAGGGCTTGTATATTTCGGAAAAAGAAAAACTGTGTGCGGAATACATGGGAAAGTATCCTGTTATTTTTTTATCGCTTAAGGGAGTAGAGGGACTTCATTTTGCAGATGCACAGAAAATGCTTATGACCATTATTAATAACGAGGTCCGGAGACATTATTATCTGAAAACAAGTGATAAGCTGACGGTTGAAGATCGAAAACAATTTGAAAAAATGCTTTTGAATGAGGACGTTAATCTTGTTGACAGTTTAAGACTGCTTTCACAGTTGCTTTATCTGCACTACGATCAGAAAGTGGTAATCCTTATTGATGAGTATGATGTTCCGTTGGATAAGGCTTTTAAGAATGGGTATTATCAGGAGATGGTTTCGCTCATCAGGGGACTTTTCGGGCAGGCGCTAAAGACAAATGAATTTTTGCAGTTTGCGGTACTCACAGGGTGTTTACGTGTTTCTAAGGAGAGCATTTTTACCGGACTTAATAATTTTGAGATTAATTCGATCGTTGATATAGAGCATGAGGAAGGTTTTGGATTCACAGATGCAGAAGTGATGCAGATGCTAAAATATTATCATTGTACAAATCGTTATTCGGATATAAAAGAGTGGTACGATGGATATCATTTTGGCAACGCCGATATATACTGTCCGTGGGATGTCATTAATTTTGTGAAAAAATTATTGACAGATTCTAATGCAAAACCAAGTGCATTCTGGATCAATAGCAGTGGAAATGATCTGGTAAAACTTTTCGTGGATAAGGCAGATCAATCAACGAAGGATGAAATAGAGCGGCTTGTTGCCGGAGAATCGGTAACAAAAAGGATTCGTCTGGATTTAACCTACGATGAAATTGAGAACAGCATAGATAATGTATGGAGTGTTTTATTTACAACAGGGTATCTTACGAATATAGGAAATCCAGAGAGTGGTGTCTACGAGCTGGTTATTCCGAATAGGGAAGTTCATGAGGTATTTGTTCTGCAAATACAGGAATGGTTTCAGCGTTCTGTTGCAAAAGAAGAATCAATGCCAGAGTTTTCAAAGGCAATTTTGGAAGCGGATGCAGAAGGATTGCAGAAACAGTTGAATGTTATCATGAGCAGGATGATCAGCGTGCTGGATACAAAAGCGCGTGAGGAACAGAAAGAAAACTTTTATCATGGACTGTTATTAGGTTTGCTGCGGGGAAGTAACCCGGACTGGCTGATAAAATCGAACAGAGAGTCGGGAGACGGGTATAGTGATATTCTCATAGAACCGGAGAATCCGGATGCAGGCATTATCATTGAGGTAAAGCATGCGGCATCTATTAGCGGTCTTGACAAAGCATGTGAAAATGCAATGGCGCAGATTAAAAATCGCAGATACGATGAAGCACTCAGGGAGAATGGCAGATGTGAAATTTTAGCGTATGGCATTGCATTCCATAAAAAACGGTGCAGGGTGGTATGCGAGAGGCTATGAAACAAGGAGGTATAAAACAATGATTTTACCAATGTTAAATTGATCAATAAATTACAGGAGATAGATGATGTTAAAAAAAATGATGAATACAAGACAGGCGGTGAAGTCTGTCGAAGGATATAACACGCTTTCAAGACGTGAACAGGATAAGATTGCAGGGGAATCTGGCTTGCTGATATGTTGGATATTCGGTCCAATACTGCTGTTAATTCCATTGTATTTCCTGCTTCCAGAGATATGGTTTGAGAACTGTCTGTGGTCCGATGTAGTCCTCTCTATTGCAGGACTATTTGTTGGGCTGTATCAGGTAGAGAAAAACTGCCAGATTCAGGATGAGGGTAGTGCAATCGGAGCCGCATTAGTATTCTTTTTTGTAGTATTTGGATTTGGAGGTCTCTGGCAGGTACATTTCCTTCTTGCAATCGCATTTGCGGCTGCATTGATCTGGTATGCAAAGGTGTATATAACCGAAGCAGATAAATACAACAAGTACACAAGAGAGGTAAAAGGGAAGTTTATCGGGTACTACTGCCGGTTTCCGAAAACCAAGTATCCTGAAATTGTCGCACTGTTTAAGATTCATGGGATAAAACGCATGGATGTCTGTATTTATAAAGAACCTATGCTGACCGATCTTCCGTATCGGAATGAATACGAACGCTTAACGAAACAGATGGAAGCAGAACAGGGTGCATATGCCGAGAAGCTATTTGAACCGGCTGTAAAACATTTTCTGGATGTCACGGGTTTGGAGATTGGAGAAGTCTACACGTTAAAGCAGCATCCAGTTATCCGTTCCAAGATTTCGTATCTTGCGACACTCACAGATAACTTGAGCAGCGAAAACGGATTCGTAACGACAGAAGAAGGGCTTTCCTTTTTTGCAGAGGAAGAAAGGAAACGGAAGGAAGAAGCGGACAGAATCTTTCAGGAAGCAGAGAAGAAGCGACAGGAAGATGCTACAAGAAAACATATGAATTAATGTGAGATATATTTTATAAATATTTTGAAATCGGATGTAAGAAGAAGGGAATATGTTTGAAATATGGTCACTCTCTTGTCAAGTAGACGAGCAAAATATTTAAAATGTTTTTCTAAATGTATCCGCCATATCCGATTTGATATGGCGGATATTTAGTTTGTGTGCCTTGCGGCGCACTCTAATGGGTCAAGTATCGAAAGTCATATCAAAAAAGTCTTATTTTAATTTTCCCCCAAACATTAACAATTCTAAAACAAAACATAAGCAATAACGAAACAATCGGACGCTAGAATCAGTCCATAAAGTAAAGCAATCAAAACCAACAGAAAAACGGAGGAATACATTATGGCTGAATATCAGTTAAAAACAGGAAAAGTAGGAAAGAAAGTAGTGGAGGAAAACAAACATGAAAAAAAGTAATTTTGCAGCATTAATACTTGGAACAATCGGAATGGTATTCTTCGCACTTGGCATGTGCATGGCACTGATCGGGGAATGGGGAATGTTTCGGCAGGGAGTTATCGCAGGAGTGATTGGACTTGTAATTCTTCTTATCACGCTGATCGTCTGGAGAAGAATGGAAGGAAAAGAGCCAATCCATTTAAATGGAAAAACAGTCGGCACGATCATTTTGTCTGTGTTTGGAGCACTTTTATTTGGAATCGGTATGTGCTTATGCATGGTATTCGGAAAAATGGTACTTGGTGTTGTGATCGGACTTGTCGGCATTATCGCACTGTTAATGTTAATTCCATTGACCAAAGGATTAAAATAAAAATTATAGAAAACATAATTTATGCAAAAGATACAGCTTATAGGATGAAAGTCTTATAGGCTGTATTTTTTTATGCCACTTACGTCACAAAATGAACCGACTAAGTCCACTTTGTTGATTTTTTAACAAAATTTTAATAAAATAAGGACACATCATAAATAAATTCCGTCAAAATGACGAAGTTTGAAAAAAGAAATGGAGAAAATTTATGGGAGAGAACAAAAAAGAAGTGAAAGCCCGTAAGAAGGCTTTCCGTAAAGCAAAACACAGAGCGATCCGTCCATGGAAAGGATTATCAATTGTATGTGCAATTCTGGCAGTGATCTTTGTGCCACTGTACAGTTTATTAAATGTTTTTGATAATTCACTGGCTATTTTCGTCGGAGGAACATTCTGGAAATTAAAGAATGAGGATCAAAGCGCACAGTACTTTACCTCTGACTTTGAGTCTGCAGAAGATATGGTTGACTATGGATTACAGCTTGTTCAGCAGGTGGAGGCAGAAGGTGCAGCGCTTCTTATGAATGAGAACAATGCACTTCCTTTGGCAGAGGGTGCCAATGTCAGTCTGTTTTCCAATTCATCTGTAAACCTTGTTTATGGTGGTACAGGATCCGGTAACATTGATGCTTCCACAGCAGACACCTTAAAAACTGCAATGGAAAAAACAGGTTTCAACGTAAATGAAACACTCTGGAACTTCTATGAATCAGAAGAGATGGGAATGTACAAACGTGGAAGTGGTGGTACGATCGCAACTGCAAGTGCCGTTGTAACTGAAGTTCCATGGAATGAGTACACAGACGAAGTGAAAGATTCTGTAAGCTCTTATGGAGATGCGGCGATCGTCACATTATCCCGTGTAGGCGGTGAGGGGGCTGACCTGGCATACGGTGATGTCAATTACCTTGCATTAGATGACAATGAAAAAGAAATGCTTTCCAATGTGGCAGCAATGAAAGCAGACGGAACAGTGAGCAAGATCATTGTGCTGATCAACTCTGCAAATGCATTACAGGTAGATTTCTTAAAAGACAATACTTATAATGTAGATGCCTGTCTGTGGATCGGCGATGTCGGAATTACAGGTATCAATGCAGTGGCGGATATCCTTGCAGGTAACGTCAATCCATCCGGAAGCCTTGTAGATACTTATTGCTACGATAATATGTCTTCCCCGGCTATGGCAAACTTTACCCCTGTTACTTATGAAGGCTATACAGAAGAACTGGTTCCTGAAAAAGCAAAAAGCTACATGGTATATCAGGAAGGTATCTACGTTGGATACAAATATTATGAAACACGTTATGAAGACACGGTTATGGGAACCGGAAATGCAGGAAGCTATGTATACAGCGATGATGTGGCATTCCCATTCGGTTATGGATTAAGCTATACAGATTTCGAGTACAGTGACATGACGGGCGTTTATGATGCTGCAACAGATTCCTATAACTTTAATGTGACAGTTACCAATACAGGCGATACTTATTCTGGAAAAGAGACCGTTCAGATTTACGCACAGTCTCCATATACAGAGTATGACAAAGAGAATTCTGTAGAGAAATCTGCAGTACAGTTATGCGGATTCGGCAAAACAGATATTTTAGCTCCGGGTGAGTCACAGACTTTAACAATCAATGTAGACAGAGCAGATATCGCATCTTATGATGCATATGGTGCAGGTACTTACATTTTAGATGCAGGCGATTATTATTTTACAGCAGCAACAGATGCACACAATGCTGTAAACAACATTCTTGCAGCAAAAGGATTTACAACTGAGAATGGAATGGATGCAGAAGGTAATGCAGAACTTACATTCCAGTGGACAAATGATACATTAGACACCACTACTTATGCAGTATCTAAGAGCGGTGCAGAGGTGACAAACCAGTTATCTGATTCCGATATGAACCTTTACGAAGGTGCCGGAGATAACTCCGTAACTTACCTTTCACGTAATGACTGGGAGGGAACATTCCCAGCAGAATCTCCGGTATTTGCATTAACAGATACTATGATCGATGACCTGCAGGTAGTTCAGTATGATGCAGCAGATTATGATACGGTAGAGATGCCGACATTAGGTGCAAAAAATGGTCTTACTTTATACGATATGATCGGTAAAGATTACGACGATGCTGACTGGGATACTTTATTAGACCAGCTTACCTATGATGAGATGGTAACTTTAATCGGCGACTCCTTCCACTGGACTATGCCGATCAAATCAATCCAGGCTCCGGGTTCCCGTGATGAGAACGGACCACAGGGACTGACTGCTTCCTTATTCGGCAATACGGATAAAGAAAAACTGACAGCAACTGCATTTACATCTGAGGATGTGATGGCAGCAACTTTCAATACGGATATTATGACAGAAATTGGTAAAGTGATCGGTAATAACTGTCTGTCTGCAGGCGTTGCGATTCTTTACGGACCGGGTAACAATATCCACAGAACTCCTTATGGTGGACGTAACTTCGAGTACTACAGTGAAGACGGATTCCTTTCCGGAAAAATGAGTGCTTACGAAGTGGCAGCTATCCAGGAAAAAGGTGTTCATGTTGTAATGAAACACTTTGCATTAAACGACTGCGAGCAGGATCGTATCGGTCTTGGCGTATGGCTCACTGAGCAGGCAGCACGTGAAGTATATTTAAAAGCATTCCAGGATGTATTTGAAGAGGGAAATGCAAACGGAACCATGGTTGCTTACACACGTTGGGGATGCATATGGTCCGGAGGTAACAAAGGATTGATGACCGGAATCATGAGAAATGAGTGGGGCAGCAATGGACTTACCATCACAGATAACGTTCTTAACCCATATGTCAATGGTCCGGACGGAGTGATGGCAGGTGGTGTTACAACCTATGATGCCATGATGCCGTATGTGACCAAAGAATTGCCGGCATATAAAAATGATCCGGTTATGGTAACAGCAATGCGTGAGGCATGCCACCATGACCTGTATGTATTAGCAAACTCTGTTGCCATGAACGGTGTTGGCGAAAATACAACCATTAAATTTGTACAGCCAAAATTACTTGTGATCTTAAAGACAATTGCGACCATCGGTGTAGTAGGATTCATCCTATCACTTGTGATGTTCATTCTGAAAAAACGTAAGTTCAAAAAGAGTGAAGAGTACACAAGCTATATGGCATGGAAAAAAGAGTTAAAACAGAATAAGCAGAATAAACAGTAAGAAATGATGCGGAAGAAGGCATTGCACAGGAAAATGTGTGATGTCTTCTTTTTTTATGTCCGTATGTCTGGGGAGGTTTGTATCTCACTGAAAATAGTGACTTAAAATAATAAAAAATTGTACAGCCTTACAAAAGAAAATATTTTAGAAAAACATGCAAAAAGTTATTGACAACTAACTATCGTTAGACTATACTAACCAACGTAGAAACGAAAAAGATTATCAATAGTCTTTGGAAAGATAAGGAAGAGGAAGATATGATGCCTTTAACAATGGTGAAAACAGGTGAAGAGAATACAATCAAAAAAGTTGGCGGAAAAGAAGAAACCAGAAGATTTTTAGAGAATCTCGGATTTGTAACCGGAGGCGTGGTTACGGTCGTATCTGAGATCGGTGGCAACATGATCGTGAATGTCAAGGATTCGAGGGTTGCGATCGGAAAAGACATGGCAAACAAGATCATGGTCTAGGTGTGCCAGCCTGTAAGCTGTAAGCAATGACAGGGCGTTGCCTGTCTGCTGATAAATGATTAAAATATAAAAAAGGAGCCGTTAGGAAATGACATTAAAAGAAACAGCTGTCGGACAGACAGTAAAAGTCAAAAAGTTAACTGGCGAGGGCCCGGTTAAGAGAAGGATCATGGATATGGGTATCACAAAAGGTGTGGATGTTTTTGTCAGAAAAGTAGCACCACTTGGCGATCCTGTAGAAGTTACTGTGCGCGGATACGAGTTATCACTCCGCAAAGCAGATGCAGAGATGATCGAAGTGGAATAATTTTTTTTATCCATGGGTTACATAAGACTAACTCGAAAGATAAAAATGTTATGAAAATGAGTAGTGCTGGCATACTTTTGCAGGGTGCAGCATGCGGATTCCAAACATGGAAACGGACTTACATAGAAGCAGAAAAGGAGAGTTGATCATGGCAGTTAAAATTGCACTCGCAGGAAATCCAAACTGCGGTAAAACAACATTATTTAATGCTCTGACAGGTTCCAACCAGTTTGTTGGTAACTGGCCGGGTGTTACGGTAGAGAAGAAAGAAGGAAAATTAAAAGGACATAAAGATGTCGTTATCATGGACTTACCGGGTATCTATTCTTTGTCTCCATATACATTAGAGGAGGTTGTTGCAAGAAACTACCTCATCGCAGAGAGACCGGATGCGATCTTAAATATCGTCGACGGTACAAACATTGAACGTAACCTGTATCTTTCCACACAGTTAATGGAACTTGGAATCCCGGTGATCATGGCAGTGAACATGATGGACGTTGTAGAAAAGAGCGGTGAGAAGATCCACACAGACAAATTAAGCCAGAAATTAGGCTGCGAAGTTGTTGAGATTTCCGCTTTAAAAGGAACCGGAATCAAAGAGGCGGCAGAGAAGGCCGTAAAACTTGCAGAGAGCAGAAAATCCGCCGTTGTTGCACACGAGTTCTCCAAAGATGCAGAAGATATTATTTCAGAAGTAGAAGCGAAGATCATAGGAATGCCGGAAGAACAGAAGAGATTCTTCGCGATCAAATTACTGGAAAAAGATGATAAGATCAATGAAATGATGACAAACGTTCCGGATGTATCCGCAGAGATCAAAGAGATGGAAGACAAATTTGATGATGATACCGAGAGTGTTATCACAAATGAGAGATACGTATACATTTCTTCTATCATTGGCGAATGTGTGACAAAGAACACCAAAGAAAAACTGACAACTTCTGATAAGATTGACCGCATCGTGACAAACAGATGGGCAGCGTTACCAATTTTTGCAGTAGTGATGACCATTGTATATTTAGTATCTGTTACAACTGTTGGTGCATTCGTAACAGACTGGACGAATGATGTATTGTTTGGTGAGATCATTCCACCTGCAATTGAGAGCGGATTAAATGCAATCGGCTGTGCAGACTGGTTACAGGGACTGATCCTTGACGGTATCGTAGCCGGTGTCGGAGCAGTTTTAGGATTCGTACCACAGATGTTAGTATTATTTATTTTCCTTGCTTTCTTAGAGAGCTGCGGATATATGGCACGTGTCGCATTCATCATGGACCGTATCTTCCGTAAATTTGGTCTTTCCGGAAAATCCTTCATTCCAATGTTAATTGGTAGTGGATGTGGTGTTCCTGGTGTTATGGCATCAAGAACAATCGAGAACGACCGTGACCGTAAAATGACCATTATGACAACAACCTTTGTTCCTTGTGGAGCAAAACTTCCGATCATTGCCATGATCGCAGGTGCATTCTTTGGAAACTCCGGATGGGTTGCAACAAGTGCTTATTTCGTTGGTATCGCAGCAATCATCTGCTCCGGTATCATCTTAAAGAAAACAAAAATGTTTGCGGGTGATCCTGCACCATTCGTTATGGAGCTTCCGGCATACCACTGGCCAACTGTTTCTAATGTATTAAGAAGCATGTGGGAAAGAGGCTGGTCCTTCATCAAAAAAGCTGGTACAATCATTCTTTTATCAACAATCGTATTATGGTTCTTAATGAGCTTTGGATGGGAGAGCGGAAGCTTTGGTATGGTAGAAGAATTAAATAATTCTATCCTTGCTTCTATCGGCAGCACAATCGCATGGATCTTCGCACCACTTGGCTGGACACAGGCTGGTGAAGGCTGGAAGATGGCAGTTGCAGCCGTTACAGGTTTAATTGCAAAAGAGAACGTTGTAGCAACCTTTGGTATGTTATATGGTTTCGCAGAAGTAGCAGAAGATGGTGCTGAAATCTGGGGCAACCTGGCAGCAGCCATGACACCAATCGCAGCTTACGGATTCTTAGTATTCAACTTACTTTGTGCACCATGCTTCGCAGCAATGGGAGCTATCAAACGCGAGATGAACAATGCAAAATGGTTCTGGTTCGCAATCGGATATCAGTGTGGACTCGCTTATGTGGTATCACTCTGCATCTACCAGATCGGAACACTCATCACAACAGGAGCATTTGGAATCGGTACTGTAGTAGCATTCTTGCTTGTGATCGGATTCTTATACTTACTGTTCCGTCCATACAAAGAGAGCAATTCTTTAAACGTGAACACAAAGAAAGTAGTAAGCGCAAAATAACAGATATTTACAGGATGAGGCCTCTCATACAGAGGCTTCTCCTTAAAAAAGATTTATCAGAAAGGCGGTAGAACATATGGGAACATTCGTTGTATTAGCAGTATTAATAGCAGTAGTAGCCCTGATTGTCAGAGGAATTGTCCGCGACAAGAAAAGTGGAAAATCTTCCTGCGGCGGTGACTGTTCACATTGCAGAGGCTGCCATTAATAAAGAAAACAAAGACAGTGACAGAAGCTGCCTTTAATGATAACCACAAATTTCAGGTGATAAGAAGGGCATGGTTTTAAATGAATCAGCATACGTCAGTAAAGCAGAAACAACAGGAAAATCAGCAGAAGTATGAGAGAACCCAGATGCAGCGTGAAATTGTGATTCAGCGGCTGAAAGAGCAGGGATGCAGGATTACAAAGCAGAGAATGGTGTTACTCGATATTATATTGAATGAAAATTGCTCAAGCTGTAAAGAAATCTATTATAAAGCATCCAAAATTGATCCTAAGATCGGCACAGCAACCGTATATCGCATGATCAATACCTTAGAAGAGATCGGTGCGATCAGCAGAAGAAATATGTATAAAATAGACTGCGATAAAGACGACAGCGAACGGACTTACATGATCGAATTTGATGATCATACCATACAGCAGATGTCAGGTGCAAATCTGAATTCTGTTTTACAGGCTGGTTTAAAAGCCTGCGGTTACATCAATGACCAGCATGTAAAAAGCCTTAATATGCAGCCTTCCGTCTGCTGAAATAAAAAGAAAACCTTATAATTAAATAAAAATCATTATCGAAAGAGGCGGCATCGGGATTTCCGATGCCGCCTCTTCTGGAACGGATCTATTTGCAGGAGATCGGTCTTTTTTATGTAAAAAATGAAAAATAGTCATGTCCTGACACGGTGGGATTTGCGGAACTGCTGTGGCGATTCATGAAAATTTTTCTGGAAGGACTGCGAAAAATAACTGGTAGAGGAAAACCCGATACATCCGGCAATCTCTTCGATACTGTGATTGGTTGTGAGCAGCAGGTCACGCGCAGACGCCAGCCGCACTTCATTCAGGTACGCGATCGGAGATTTTCCATAAAGCTCTGCAAAACGGTGTGAAAGGTAATATTTTGAGAGACTGCAGTTTTCAGCCAGTGAATCCAGAGAGATCATGCTCTGGTAATTGTGTTCGATAAAGCGTTTTACCTTGTGGCATTCGTGGCTGCTGTTCTGCGCATCCACCACTTCATAGGATACATGGTCTTTCCGGCAGAAATATAAAATTAAAATATCCAGATAATGCTGGCAGATCTCTGCGTAGCGGTCCTGTTTATTATGCATTTCGCGCAGAATATTTTCAAAACACTGGCGGATAAAAGGCGAGTTTGCAGAAGCAGGGACGTGAATGTATTCCGGTTCTTTGTCGGTATTCAGTTTTAATCCTTCCACCCCGAGCACATAATAATCCAGCGGATTTTTCGGATCAGAAAACTCTGTGTGTGTTACCTGCGCACCAATCACGACAAGGCTGTTTGAGGAGACCGGGACAGATTCATTTTCTATCTGCATATGACCGGTTCCTTCTTTAATAAAGAAGATTTCCGTAAAATGATGGCTGTGGGGAAAAGAAGTCCAGTCATTTTCAAATTTGGATGCTGAGATGGAAAGCAGGCGGAAATGGATTTCCGGCTGTACCTCATTATCTAGATTAAATTTGCGGTTACTCATGGAAAATACAGTCCTTTCATGTTATAATTGCAATGATTTCCTGTTTAAAATAGGAACGATGTTGTACTTAGTATACAATGAAAAAAGCAAAATAACAAGATTTTTAAAATAAAGCAAGAATTATAAAATATAGAGCAATATATGGATGGGAAAAAGAAAAAATATACGCTATAATAACAATTGCAAGAAGGAAAACACAAGAGATTATAGTAAAAATTAACAAAAATGGGAGGTTACTATGAAGAAAAAAATTTTGTGTACAATGATGAGCATGGTAATGGCAGCATCTTTATTTGCGGGGTGCGGCACAGGAACAGGAACGGAGACTTCTGTATCAGATAACAGCAAAACAGAAGAAACAGGAACAGAGGCGGCAGAGCAGCCGACATCTGATAATCCATACGCAGCCTATGCGGGAACAACAATCAGTGTAGCCGCAATTGAGACAGGTTATGGTTCGCAAATGTGGCAGGAAGTGACAGATGCATTTACAGAAGAAACCGGAATTCAGGTAGAACTTACAACAGATAAAAAATTGGAGGATGTAATAGGACCATCCATGCAGGGAGGCGAATACCCGGATGTTATTCATCTGGCCACGGGACGTGAAGCTGCGTTAACGGAACAGTTTATTAAGGGAAATATGATTACTGACATTACAGATGTCTTATCTATGAAAGTTCCGGGAGAAGATAAACTTGTTTCAGAGAAGATTGCAGGAGGATTTACAGATACATCATTGACGAATCCTTATGGTGATGGAAAGACATATCTTGCACCAATGTTTTATTCCCCATGTGGTCTGTTTTATAATGCAGGTCTTTTAGAAGAAAAAGGATGGGATGTTCCAACAACCTGGGATGAAATGTGGGAACTTGGAGATAAAGCAAAAGAAGAGGGAATTTATTTATTTACATATCCAACAACAGGATATTTTGATGCATTTTTCTATGCATTAATGTATGCCGCAGGCGGATCTGAATTCTTTGATAAGGCTACAAATTATGAAGAAGGTATCTGGGAAACACCAGAAGCACAGACATGTTTTGATATTGTTGCAAAGTTAGCTGAGTACACAAATCCTATTACACCGGCACAGGCAAATGATCAGGATTTTACACAGAACCAGCAGTTAGTACTTGATAATAAGGCAATTTTCATGCCAAATGGAACCTGGATTGTCGGTGAAATGGCAGATGCTCCTCGTGCAGATGGATTTAAGTGGGGTATGACAGCTCTTCCGGCGGTAAAAGCGGGAGGAGACGGTTATAGTTATACATGGTTTGAACAGGCATGGATTCCTTCTGGTGCAGAACATCAGGATGCAGCAAAATTATTTATCTCATATTTATACAGTGATAAAGCATGTGAAATTTTTGCAAAAGCAGGAGCCATTCAGCCGGTATTAGGAATTGCAGATAAATTAGAAGGTGATAATGTCATGTTTTATTCTATCTATGATAATGGAGCAAAGGCAGCCATGGGCAATTTTGCATCATTTGAAGCAATTCCGGGCATTGAAGTACGTACTGTATTCTTTGACCCTGTAAACTCTTTGGTATCAGGAGATATGACAGAGCAGGAGTGGATTGATGGAATTATTTCGGCAAGTGACCAGATGCGGGCAAATTTGAAATAAGAGTTTTTAGTTTTCCTTAATGCTATAGTGGTAAAAATGAGTCGGCGGACAGGATTTTTGTCCGCCGAATTTTAAATAGTACGGTTTGTTTGAAAGGAACGTGAAAGTATGAAAAAAGCCAGAGGACGAAGCGGTTTTTTGGCGGTATGCATAGCACCCGCAGTAATTTTATTTTTTGTGTTTATGATATTGCCTACCTTAAATGTATTCCGAATGTCGTTATTTGAAAAGGGTGCATATTCACCGAATGAAGCATTTGTTGGTCTGAAAAATTTTAAAACATTAATATCGGATACTAATTTTATAAGGTCCATGCAAAACATGATTTTACTTATTGTTGTTGTTACAATAGTTACCTTTGCATTTGCACTTGTTTTTGCGGGTATTCTGTCAAGAGAAAAAATCAGGGGACAGAATTTTTTCCGTATTATTTTTTATATTCCCAATATTTTATCGGTTGTAGTAATTGCAGGTATTTTTTCTGCAATTTATAAGCCGGAGAACGGAATGTTAAATAGTATTATAAGCTTATTCCATAAAATGGAAAATCCAATTTTATGGAAAGGAGAGTCTCTTGTTATGGTAAGCCTTATTATTGCCATGGTATGGCAGGCGATTGGTTATTATATGGTAATGTATATGGCATCTATGGCAAGCGTACCGGAAAGCCTTTATGAAAGTGCCGGATTAGATGGGGCTGGAAGAATGGTTCAGTTTTTTCAGATTACAATTCCTCTGATTTGGACAAATATTCGCACAACACTGACATTCTTTATTATTTCGACGATTAATATGGCATTTTTATTTGTAAAAGCAATGACTTCCGGCGGACCAAATGGGGCTTCTGAAGTGGCATTGAGTTATATGTATGGACAAAAAGATGCGGGTTTATATGGATATAGTATGTCAATAGGTGTTGTGATATTCATTTTCTCATTTGCATTATCTGCACTTGTAAATAAAGTTACAGAGCGGGAACCACTGGAATTTTAAGGAGAAAAAACATGAAAGAGAAGAAACATTCGAATTCTACCGAGCATTTGTATAAAATTTTTATTTATGTAGTTTTAATATTGCTTGCAGTCATCATTATTGTTCCGGTAGCATGGGTATTTATGGCATCTATCAAACAGAATAAAGAATTTTATGGAAATCCGTGGACTTTGCCGGAGGGTTTTTATTTTCAGAACTTTATTGATGCCTGGAATACAGCAAAAATGGGAGATTACATGTTAAACTCCGCATTTGTTACAGCTTTGGCACTTGTAATTCTTTTAATTGTTGCACTGCCAGCAGCTTATTGTTTGTCACGTTTTAAATTTAAAGGAAGCAAATTTTTAAATGCGGCTTTTATGGGTGGTCTTTTTATTAACGTGAATTATATTGTTGTTCCAATTTTTCTGATGCTGCGAGATGGAGACAATTGGCTGAAATCAGTAATTGGGAAAAGTTTTCTTTTAAATAATCTGGTCATACTTGCAATCGTATATGCTGCAACGGCACTTCCGTTTACAATTTATCTGTTGTCAGGGTATTTTTCAACATTGGCACATGATTATGAAGAAGCGGCATATATTGATGGAGCAGGTTATAGTACAACGATGTGGAAAATTATTTTCCCAATGGCAAAACCATCTATTATTACAGTAATCTTGTTTAATTTTCTTTCTTTTTGGAATGAATATATCATTTCCATGACACTGATGAGTTCGGCAAATGGACCGAAAACGTTACCGGTAGGATTATTAAATCTGATGCAGGCACAGCAGTCAGCAGCACAGTATGGAATTATGTATGCAGGACTTGTAATAGTAATGCTTCCTACATTAATTTTATATATATGTGTTCAGAATAAACTGACACAGGGAATGACTGTTGGTGGTTTAAAGGGTTGATGAGAAGGGAGATTAAAATGGAATTTTGGAAAAAGCACACAAAATGCAGAATAATTTTAATGGCAGCTCTTTTTATTGCCGGAATAAGCCTGTCTGTTTTTGGATGGGGTATGACAGGAAAAATGACGGGTTTAGGAATTATGCTTATTGGAATTATCTGTTTATTAATGGCATTGTGGATTTATAATTGCCCTTTTGCAGAAAAGAAGAAAAGAAAGTAATTATATGGATGAAATAGAGTGAGGAAGAAAAATGAGTGAGAAAAATACAGGACGTGTCACAATTCCTACAAATCTGGATGTGGTTCCAGAGACAATTGAGTTAATGAAACGCTGGGGTGCGGATGCGATCCGTGACTGTGACGGTACAGAGTTCCCGGAGGAACTGACCAAAACCGGCGCAAAAATATATGCAACTTATTATACCACCAGAAAAGATAATGCGTGGGCAAAAGCAAATCCGGATGAAGTGCAGCAGAGTTATATCATGACTAATTTTTACACTGCAACCGGTAACGAACTCCAGATTCCTTTAATGAAAGGAATTTCGGATGAACTGATGCAGGTCAATACAAGAGATGACAGAAAACGCTGGTGGGAAGTCATCGACCGCTCCACAGGGGAGGTGGTATCCACAGATAAATGGGAATACAATGAGGAAACCGGCTGTGTCTGCATCCACGATACAGAACCGTTCCATGAATATACAGTCAGCTTTTTAGCTTACATCATCTGGGATCCGGTTCATATGTACAATGCTGTGACAAATGGCTGGAAGGATTTTGAACATCAGATCACATTCGATGTCAGACAGCCGAAAACACATAAGTATTCCATGGAGCGTCTGCGCAAATACTGTGCAGAGCATCCGTATGTGAACGTGATCCGTTATACAACGTTCTTCCATCAGTTCACACTCGTATTTGATGAGCTTAAGAGAGAGAAGTTTGTTGACTGGTACGGTTATTCTTCTTCTGTAAGTCCATATATTTTAGAGCAGTTTGAGAAAGAGGTCGGTTATAAATTCCGTCCGGAATTTATCATTGATCAGGGTTACCATAATAACCAGTATCGTGTGCCAAGCAAAGAATACAAGGATTTCCAGGCATTCCAGCGCAGGGAAGTTGCAAAGCTTGCAAAAGAGATGGTTGACATCACACATGAATGTGGCAAAGAGGCAATGATGTTTTTGGGGGATCACTGGATAGGAACAGAACCATTTATGGAAGAGTTTGCAACGATCGGTCTTGATGCAGTGGTAGGAAGTGTTGGAAACGGAAGCACACTTCGTCTGATCTCTGATATTGAAGGTGTCAAATATACAGAAGGAAGATTCCTTCCATACTTTTTCCCAGATACCTTCCATGAGGGTGGAGATCCTGTCAAGGAAGCAAAGGAAAACTGGGTGACAGCACGCCGTGCCATTTTAAGAAAACCAATCGACCGTATCGGATATGGCGGATATTTAAAGCTTGCATTAGATTTCCCGGAGTTTTTGGACTATGTGGAGAGCGTGTGCAATGAATTCCGTGAACTATATGAGAATGCAAAAGGAACAACACCGTACTGTGTGAAGAAGGTTGCTGTTTTAAACAGCTGGGGCAAAATCCGCAGCTGGGGCTGCCATATGGTACACCATGCCTTATATCAGAAACAGAATTACAGTTATGCGGGAATTATCGAGGCGTTAAGCGGCGCACCGTTTGATGTGAAATTTATTTCATTTGATGATATTTTAAAGGATAAGGATATATTAAAGGATATTGATGTCATTATCAATGTCGGGGACGGGGATACGGCACACACCGGCGGGGCAGTCTGGGAGAATGCAGTTATTTCCGCAGCCATTCGTGAATTTGTCTACCGGGGCGGTGGATTTATCGGTGTCGGGGAACCGGCAGGACACCAGTATCAGGGACATTATCTGCAGCTTGCTGATTTAATTGGTGTGGAAAAAGAAACCGGATTTACCTTAAACTACGATAAGTATAACTGGGAAGAACACAAAAATCACTTTATTCTTGCAGATACAACAAAGCCTGTTGATTTCGGAGAGGGCAAGAAGAATATGTTTGCGTATGAGGGAACAGAAATTCTGGTACAGAGGGACAAAGAAGTTCAGATGGCTGTGCATGAATTTGGTGAGGGCCGTTCGGTCTATATCAGTGGACTGCCATATAGCTTTGAGAACAGCAGAATTCTTTATCGAAGCATTTTGTGGAGTACACATGGCGAAAACTTATTACATCAGTGGTTTAGTACAAATTTCAATGTGGAAGTACATGCATATGTAAAAAATGGCAAATTCTGTGTTGTAAATAATACCTACGAGCCACAGAATACGGTTATCTATCGCGGAGATGGAAGCAGTTTTGCGTTGAAAATAGAGGCAAATGAGATTAAATGGTACGCTGTTTAATCAGGAGGTATAAAGAATATGAAGAAACCTGTACTTGTAATTATGGCAGCCGGAATGGGAAGCCGTTACGGTGGAATGAAACAGATTGATCCAGTAGATGAATATGGACATATTATTGTTGATTTTTCTATTTATGATGCTTATCTTGCAGGATTTGAAGAGGTTATTTTTGTAATAAAAAGAGAGAATGCGGAAGATTTTCATAATGTCATAGGGAATCGTATAGAAAAGATTATGAAAGTAAGATATGCATTTCAGGAGCTGGAAAATCTGCCGGAGGGATTTGAAGTTCCGGCCGGAAGAGTAAAGCCATGGGGAACTGCGCATGCAATTTTAAGCTGTAAAGATATGATTGACGGACCATTTGCAGTGATTAATGCAGACGACTATTATGGAAGAGAAGCATTTAAGCAGATTTATGATTATCTGAGTGTGCATGAAGATAATGAAAAGTATCAGTATGCAATGGTAGGATATCAGTTGAAAAATACTTTGACGGAGAATGGAAGTGTGGCAAGAGGTGTCTGTGATATTGATGGTGATGGAAAACTTGTCAGTGTAACAGAACATACAACGATTGTAAAACGTGGAGAGAATGCTGCATATACGGAAGATGATGGAAAAAGTTATACGGATTTGGCAGGAGATACGATTGTTTCCATGAATTTATGGGGATTTAGCAAGGGATTTTTGTCAGAGATTGCGTATGGATTTCGTGATTTTCTGCAGGAGGGTCTGCAACATAATCCACTGAAATGTGAATATTATCTTCCGTCGGTCGTCAGCAGACTGTTAGATAGCAATAAAGCAGAAGTAAAAGTTCTTCTTACAACAGAAAAGTGGTATGGAGTTACCTACAGGGAAGATAAACCAATGGTTATGGCAGCAGTGAAAAAGCTGGAAGAGAATGATTTTTATCCAAAACAGCTCTGTGGAAAATTAGAAGCGGCTGCAAACTTCTGTTTTGAAGGTGTATATAAAGAAGAAATTCCATGGGGAAATGGACATATTAATGATACTTACCGTGTTACATTTGAAAACGAACAGGGAGTAAAAAAGCATTATATTTTACAGCAGATGAACAAGAGTATCTTTAAAAACCCGGTTGAATTAATGGAAAATATCGTTGGAGTCACTGAATTTTTAAAAAGAAAAATTTCAGCTAACGGTGGAAATCCAGAGAGGGAGACATTAAATGTCATTCCTGCAAAAGACGGGAAACCCTATTACGTGGACTCGGAAGGTGAGTATTGGAGAGCTTATGTATTCATTGAAAATACTGTAAGCTATGATTTGATAGATAATCCTGAAATACTTTATGAGGGCGGTCTGGCATTTGGCAGATTTCAAAGTATGTTAGCGGATTATCCGGCGAAAACACTTCATGAGACAATTCCGGGATTTCATGATACCAGAGAAAGATTTGAGACATTCAAAAAGGCAGTGGAAGAGGATGTGTGCAGCAGAGTGGATTTGGTCCGGGAGGAAATTCAGTTTGTATTGGACAGGGAAGAAATTGTGGACTGCTTTCAGGATTTGCTTAGAAGTGGGAAAATCAGTTGTCGTGTGACTCATAATGACACAAAAATTAATAATGTCCTCATGGATAAGGATACCAAAAAAGGAATATGTGTGATTGACCTGGACACTGTAATGCCTGGGGTAGCCATGAATGATTTTGGAGATGCGGTGCGGATTGGAGCAAGTACAGCATTAGAGGATGAACAAAATCTGGATAAAGTGTGGTGCGATTTAGAGCTTTTTGAAGCATGTGCGAAGGGCTTTATAGAGGGATGTGGTGGAAAACTTTCACAGGAAGAGATAAAGCTGCTTCCGATGGGCGCTAGGCTTATGACCTATGAATGTGGAATGAGGTTTCTTATGGATTATATTCAGGGAGACATTTATTTTAAAATTCACAGACCGGGGCAGAATTTGGACCGGGCAAGGACACAGTTTAAACTTGTCTCTGATATGGAACATAAGTGGAAAGTAATGGAGAATATTGTGAAGAAGTATATGTAAGACAAAACAGTGGCATTGACAATTTCCAATGCTTAAAAGGCGTCAGTTCCGGAAATACCGGACTGACGCCTTGATTGCATTAAACGTTTATATTTGATTCTTCGCCCCAGAAGTCTACAGGTTCATAATCCTGCAGTTTGGCCAGAAAACCTTTTTCTGCGAGTTCATTTTGAATGTCATCTAAAATCTCTTCGGATTCAGCTTCAATCGTATGGTAATGATAACCACCGGTCACATTCTTAAGAAGGCTGGAACTTCCGGTAGAGAGTCCTTCTAAAAATTTCTTGACATCGCGTCTTGTGCGGATGTTCATATCAGCCCGGACAACACCATAAACCTTATGGTAAACAAAAACATCTTTGACAACACCGCCATTATCAACGATCAGAGAGAGTTCTTCTCCAACCTGATCATCTGCATGGATCACTTTAAATACCCGCTGGCAGACGGATTGTTTTGGAATCATATAACCTTTGTTTGTGGAAAGGATCGTCAGGCCATTTGCACGAAGAAGAGCAATGTCCGAAACGATGATCTGCCTGCTTACATCCAGGTCTTTTGCCAGAGTAACTCCAGGGACAGGCACAGCGCTGGATTTCAAAATATTTTCTATTTTTGCTCTCCTGATCTCTCCGTTCATCTGTCAAAGTCCTTTCTAAACTGCATGTAAATTTTTAAGTGAAATATCCAAAATTGGAGCTGAGTGAGTCAGAGCACCACTTGATACATAGTTTACACCAAAGTTCTTAATTCTTTCAATGTTTTCTTTTGTAACATTTCCGGAAATTTCGATTTCAGCTCTGCCGGCAATATAATCGATGGATTGTTTTAAAAGATCATTATCCATGTTGTCTAACATGATAATATCAGCACCTGATTCCACGGCATCCTGTACCATTTCAAAAGTCTCAACTTCAACTTCGATTTTTCTTACAAAAGGTGCATATGCCTTAGCCATTTTGACAGCTTCTTTTACACCACCTGCGGCACCGATATGGTTATCCTTGAGAAGTACTCCATCAGAAAGGTTGTATCTGTGGTTATTTCCGCCACCGACTCTCACGGCATATTTTTCAAAAATACGGTTGTTCGGTGTAGTCTTTCTTGTGTCTAAAAGCTTGATCCCGGTTCCTTCAAGGAGCTTTGCCACCTGGCTTGTATAGGTTGCGATTCCGCTCATTCTCTGAAGGTAATTAAGAGCAGTTCTCTCTCCGCAGAGAAGCACACGGATATCACCATGAACCTTGCCCATAAGTTCACCGGCTTTTACATGGTCACCGTCTTTTACAAAAAATTCTACGGTTGTATTGGAATCGAGCAGAGTAAAGGTTCTTTCAAAAACCTGAAGACCGCAGATAATGCCATCTTCTTTGCAGATCAAGTCTACCTCGCCCTGCTGTGGATGTGGCATAACACTGTTTGTGGATACGTCCTCACTTGTGATATCTTCTTTTAAAGCACTTAATATAAATGGGTCTACATTTAACCCTAATGTTACCTGATCGTACATATTATCTCCTTTCGCCAGCAATTTCTTTTGCTGCTCTTTTTGCAAATACAAGACTCTCTAAAAGGGAGTTGCTTGCAAGTCTGTTTTTACCATGAACCCCATTGCATGCGGTTTCACCGACTGCGTAGAGATGATCCATAGAAGTTTTACTGTTATGGTTTACCTTGATTCCGCCCATAAAATAATGCTGAGCCGGAACGATGGGAATACATTCATGGAACACATCATAACCGGCCTGGCTGCAATGTTCAATAATATTTGGAAAATGACTTATTAATTCGTCACGCGGGATGGTTCTTAAATCTTCCCACACAAAATCGGTGCCGTCTTTCTCCATCTGTTTGTAGATTTCCTGTGTAAGCAGATCTCTTGGCAGCAGTTCATCTACAAAACGGTTCATATTCTTATCATAAAGCCTGGCACCTTCACCTCTTACAGATTCAGAAATAAGAAAGCTTCTTTCTTCTTTATTATCAGAGTAAAGAGTAGTAGGATGAATCTGGACATAATCAAGATTTTTCAGTTCAATATTATGACATCTGGCAATCTCCACGCCGTCACCGGTCAGGTGTTTGAAATTAGTGGAATGCTTGTATGTTCCACCAATACCGCCGGTTGCAAGTATTACATAGTCAGCTTCAACCTGTTCTTCCCTGCCATCCGGCCACCTGATAATTCCACCACAACACTTGCTGCCATCGCAAAAGATATCTAAGAGAGTCGTATATTCATACATTCTTACATTCTTTAATTTTTTGACGGCATTTAAAAGGTGGCTTGTGATCTCTTTTCCAGTGATATCTTCATGGAAAAGTATTCTGTGATGAGCATGTGCACCTTCTCTTGTATAGACAAAATCACCATTTTCGTCCCGGGTAAAAGAGACACCGTATTTTACCAAATCTTTCACTACATCAGGGGAAGACTTGATCATGATCTCGACAGACTTCTGGTCATTCTCATAATGTCCGGCTTTTAATGTGTCTTCAAAAAAGCTGTCATAATCAGACGGATCTTTTAACGTACACATGCCTCCCTGAGCCAAAAAGGAATCACTGCTTTCAAAATCAGACTTCGTGATCAGCATAATATCTAATTCATCAGGAAGATTTAAGACTGCATATAATCCGGAACAGCCACTTCCAACTATAAGTATATCTGTTTTCATATTCTTTTCCTATTCTTTTATGTTAATAAAATAGTGTTTTTTTACAGATTGCTCCAAGTATAACACTTAATTTTACAACTGACAAGACACCTGTAAATTTTTTGTGTTGACAGTGTATATTTCAAATCGTATACTTTTACTAAAGTGAGCAAAAGGCAGTGAGATCCGGTATTGATACTGTCGTTTGGAAAACAAATTAAAAATGAGATCACATTAAGACAGAACGAATACCGGAAGAAGAAAGCCTTTCTGTGATAAAAGAGGGAAAGATGACGACAAGAGAAATTCAGGACGAGATCCTTAGATTAAAAAAAGAAAAAGAAGTATGTATTCTGGCACATGCCTATCAAAACCATGAGATATTAGAAGTTGCGGATTATATGGGAGATTCCTTTGCATTGAGCCAGCAGGCTGCCAAAACACAGGAACAGACGATCCTTATGTGCGGAGTCCGTTTTATGGCAGAAACCGTGAAGGTTCTCTCACCAGACAAGAAAGTACTTCTTTCCAGCGGTGAAGCAGGATGTCCTATGGCAGAACAGCTTTCTGTGGAAGAATTGAAAGAATTAAAAAAACAGTATCCGGATTATACAGTAGTAGCCTATATTAATACAACTTCTGAATTGAAGACATTATGTGACGTATGTGTTACATCGGCATCAGCGGTATCTATTGTTAAGAAGCTGGAGAACGACAAGATTTTTTTTATTCCGGACTGTAACCTCGGAGCATGGGTAGCAGAACAGATTCCTGAGAAAACATTTAAATTTATCAAGGGTGGTTGCCCAACTCATCTTAGAATGGGCAAAGCAGATGTGGCAAAAGCAAAGAAAGCACATCCAAATGCGAAGCTCCTTGTCCATCCGGAATGTGCTGCTGCAGTAACCAAGAATGCAGACTACATAGGAAGCACAACTGGAATTATGTCCTATGCGAAGAAGAGTACAGATAAGGAATTTATCATTGGAACAGAAAACAGCATAGTTTCCCATTTACAGTATGAGTGTCCGGATAAGCTGTTTTATCCACTTTCCAAGGATTGTGTATGCCACAATATGAAACTTACAACTTTAGTAGATGTATATAATTGTCTGAAAGGCCTTGCCGGTGAAGAAATTATTTTACCTGAGGAAGTAAGTAAGGGAGCAAAACGCTGTATTGACAGAATGCTCGAATTAAATTAGCACAGGCAATCGTAGAGGTAGATTCTACGACCTGTGCTGTGAAATTTATTCTATAGACTGTGAGAATAGCGTCTATACAATCTCAGTTGGTACAGAAGGTAGAAGTATTTTCTTGCTTCTGCTTCTGCTTTTGTGCTATAATCAAACAAAGCATATTTTACAAAATCTTCATGACAATTTTGTCATCTATATTCTAAGAACTACAGATTAGTTTCCCAAATAATCTGTGTGTTTCATTCGTATCTATGCTTTTTGTTACCCATCAACAATTGAAAAGCAGGAGACGAACGAATTTAGAGATAGTATCTGTTACTCTCCTGTTAGGACAGTGTTTATTATGAACTGTCCCACCAAAATCAGGAGGAAACGATTTATGGCAAAATGCAAAAGAAACCGGAACAGGACAAAAAGGAGTTTTACAGTCAAAGAACCAAAGGCAAACCGAAATTATAAAGACACTGTCTTTCGGATGCTGTTTTCTGACAGGAAAAATCTGTTATCGCTTTATAACGCAGTGAATTAGACGGATTATAGAAATCCGGAAGAGTTGGAAATTGTTACATTAGAGAATGCCATATATATGGGTATGAAAAATGATCTGGCATTTATCATGGATACCAATTTATATCTTTATGAGCATCAGTCAACTTATAATCCTAATATGCCACTTCGAGATTTGTTTTATATTTGCAGTGAATATCAGAAACTCGTGGATAAGAAATCACTGTTCTCTTCCACCTTACAGAAAATTCCTGCCCCCAATTTTATTGAATTTTATAATGGTTCGACGGGAATTGCTGATTGCACAGAACTTCGGCTTTCCTCGGCATTTGAGCATTTGTCAGGCGAGCCAAAACTTGAATTGGTTGTTACGGTTTTCAATGTCAATGAAGGACACAATGCAGAGTTGATGCAGCATTGCAGTATGTTAAAAGAATATGCACAGTATGTTGCCAAAGTACGTCACTATGCGGCATACATGCAATTGAACCAGGCAGTGGAACGTGCTGTAAACGAATGTATCCGGGAAGGAATCCTGACAGAATTCCTTATCCGAAACCGGAGTGAGGTTATTAATATGAGCATTTTTGAGTATGATAAAGAATTGGAAGAGAAGAAGTTGAGAAAGGCAGAGTTTGAGGCTGGTCGTGAGATTGGACATGAAGTTGGACTGGCAGAAGGCAAAAATCAGGCAGCTTTTGAAACAGCAAAGCGTATGCTTGCTTTAAAGGAATTCACATCTGAAAAGATTGCAGCTATTTCAGGACTTTCGTTAGATGAAGTGAAAAAGCTGCAGGAGTAGACGGTCAGAAAAAGTAAAGCAGATGAATGAATTTACAAATATGATATCAATGACAGGAGAAAACAAATGAAATACTATACTGAAAATGAATTACAAAACTTCAGATTTGAGGGCGCATACATTGCAGAAACCTGCGCAGTCAATGGGATCTTTGAAATGATATTGGACAATGTGACGATTTTACCACAAAATTCGTGCAATCGTGATATCCGCGAAATGCGTGCAAATGAACTGAAACTGAAAATCCGTGAGCCGGAGATTACGGCATTTGTCGAGGAAGGCTATAAAGTTTATGACGCAGACGGTAATCTGAAAGAAAAGAAAGAGGATATACTGATCGCGGCAGAAGATCAGGCAGCAAAATTAAAGGAACTGGAAGGATGTGAAATCTATTCCATTGAGCAGGAGAAAGGTGTCTATACGGTATCCATTGATACGGAAGACCATACTTTCATGATTAAAGTAAGCGGAAGCGCAGATGCCGAAGAGTGGGACCGGTATCTGAGTAAAGATTAAAGGAGCAGGGATTACGATGGAAACAAATGAAAAAAGCCGTGTGCTGGATATGACAAGGGGAAATCCGTTCCGGCTTGTATTAAAATTTGCGCTGCCCCTGTTTTTTGGAAATCTGCTACAGCAGTTTTATAATCTGGCGGATACTGCAATTGCCGGACATGTTCTGGGAGATCACGCACTCGCACAGATTGGAGCAGTTTCGGCGCTATATGGACTTATCACGAATTTTGCATTTGGAATGAACAATGGACTGGCGTTGTCTTTAAGCCGCAGCTTTGGAGCAGGGGATGAGCAAAAAATGAAGCATGTCTCCTGCTGGATGGTAACAATTTCCATGTCGGTATCCATTGTATTAATGTCCATTTTTCTGTTGTGTAAAGAACCGCTGCTGATCCTTTTGCAGGTTCCGGAAGAGACGATGGCAGGTGCGATGGAATATCTTACGATCATACTGATCGGAATACCATTTACGATGGCGTATAATATGGAAGCAGCTATGCTTCAGGCGGTTGGAAACAGTATGACACCCCTTTTGTTTTTGCTGTTCAGCAGCGTTTTGAATATTTCATTGGATTATGCGTTTATGGCACCACTGGCGATGGGAATCGGAGGTGCAGCGTTTGCAACGGTTTTATCACAGGGGGTAAGTGCATTTCTTGCATTCATACTTATTTGGCGCAATTATCCACTGCTTCATTTTAAAGGAAAAGATTATCAGGTGGAGAAAAAATTTGTGCTTGAAATGGTTGTCGCGGGGTTTAGCATGGCTTTGATGAGTGCAATTTATAATATTGGAAGTGTTATTTTACAGGGTAGTATTAACGCACTCGGAAACCTGTATATTACGGCGCAGGTAGGCGCAAGAAGGCTGGCGGAACTTTTCCATACGCCGGGACTTGCGCTTGGAACGAGTGTTGCAACTTATACAAGCCAGAACATGGGTGGCGGAAATCGAAACAGAATCAAAAAAGGAGTATGGTCAGCATTCTTTCTTTTTGCGGTCTGGTGGATTTTTTCCATGGTTTTTGTGACTTTCTTCGTGGAAGATGCCGTCAGACTGGTAACAGGAAGCAGTAATGCGGATGTTATTTATAATACTGCATTATATCTCAGGATCAGTTTCCCGTTGATTCCTACGATGGCAGTGATTATTATTTTGAGAAATATGCTGCAGGGAATGAATCATTTGATGATGCCGCTTGTGTGCAGCAGTCTGGAATTGATAGGAAAGGTGATTTTTGCTATCTGGGTCGTGCCGGCATATGGGTATTTTGCAGTGTGCCTTTGCGAACCGGTCACATGGGTGGTCTGCTGTATTTTTGTTTTGATCTGCGCATTTTTGTGCAGGAAGGAATTGAGATAGAAGCTTAACGAGAAAACGTTTCAATAACAGTGTTGACACGTTTTCTTTTTTTGTGTAATATATACCTATGAGTTAGATATAACTAACCGAAAAGCAAAGGAGAGCAAAGTGAGTCAGGAAGTATACGAGATGATCACAAGATTAGACAGAGAAAGAATTGAGACACATCTGGTCGTACAGTGTGCACCGATGATCTCCGGCATGAAGGTTTCTAATTTACTGAATGTGGAGAAAAAACTTGCACCACAGATGAAACAGGTGTTGGAACGTTCCGGTATTTCCCATTATCTGCTGTTGGAAAGCGAAGATAAAGCAACCTTTTTAGTGTACCGCGAGGATGGGTTGAAAGCGTACCTGATGCAGGATAGAGTCTGTCAGTCGATGAAGAGTTTTGGATACGAAAGCCTGGATTTAAGCGATGTTTTAAGCCGTTTTCAGAAACGCTATGCAGACTGTATGGAGCAGATTGCAGAATTTCCACATGAGATGGGATTATTGCTCGGTTATCCTGTGGAAGATGTGGAGGGATTCATTGAGAACAAAGGTCACAATTATCTGTATGCCGGCTACTGGAAAGTGTACGGACATGTAGAGGAGAAGAAGGCTTTGTTTAACAGATATGAAGAGGCAAGAAAAGTTTTGATACAGCTGCTTGCAAGTGGACGCAGTGTGAGCGAGATGGCTGCCTGTTATGCTTAATTTTTATTTATAGGTTAGCGTGTACTAACTTCATAAACTGATAAAGAATAGAAAATGCAGGAATGTGAAAAAATAAAAACATAAAACTGCAGATAGTATGGAGGAAAGAATCATGGATAAAGTAACAATCGTATTCTGGTCACAGTCAGGAAACACAGAGAGTATGGCAAACGCAGTTGCAGAGGGTGTAACGGCAGCAGGAAAAGAAGCAGTGGTTGTTGATGTTGCAAGTGCATCCTTAGATGATTTAAAAGCTGCAAAAGGTTTCGCAATGGGCTGTCCTGCAATGGGAGCAGAAGTGCTCGAAGAAGGCGAGATGGAACCATTTGTATGCGATGTGGAAGGATTTGCAGCAGGTAAGACAATCGCTTTGTTTGGCTCTTATGGATGGGGCGATGGACAGTGGATGCGTGACTGGGTAGACCGTATGACAGCAGCCGGAGCAACCGTTGTGAACGGAGAGGGCGTGATCTGTCAGGAAGCACCGGACGATGCTGCCTTAGATGCATGTAAAGACCTTGGAAAACAGCTCGCAGCATTATAATAAGGTAAGCATTATAACGAAAGGATAATTTATGAGCGTAGTCATTATTGGAGGACATGACCGTATGGTGTGTCAGTATAAAAAGATTTGTAAGGAGCATAAATGTAAGGCAAAAGTATTTACCCAGATGCCGGCAAAGTTAAGCAGCCAGATTGGGTCACCGGATCTGATTATCCTGTTTACCAATACAGTTTCCCACAAGATGGTAAAATGTGCGGTAGCGGAGGCGGAGCGCAGCAAAGCCGAAGTGGTAAGAAGTCATTCCAGCAGTGGCAATGCCTTAAATGAGATCCTGGAAAAAGTTTGTTAATGGAAAGAAAAAATTTACATCAGGTGCAATAGCGGAACGTGCGGTCTGTCAGTATTCTTGCAAAAATCAGACCAAGCGGAAGCGCAATGATGATCATGATCGCAGCAGCAAACCAGGAGACAGCTTCTGTCAGTGACATGATCCCGAAATTATAAATTGCACGATAAAGGTAAAGTCCTGGAACCATAATAACAATGGATGGAACGGTTAGTGAAATACGTGGATAACCGTTCCATTTTTTTATGATGGAAGCCAGAAGTCCGGCGGTTAATGCGCCTGTAAAAGCGGCGACAGCGGCAGGTGCAGCCGTAAAGTTGACCAGTTCCAGACGCAATGTATTTGCGATGGCACCGATAAAGGCAGCCGTGGCTGCCATCGGGATCGAACTGTTGAACATAATAGAGAATCCGAATACACCGCAAAAACTTGTGATCAACCGCAGTAACAGATGAAGGACAGGATCGATGGATAATGAGGAAAAATCCTGTGGCTGCAATTTTAAGAGCAATGCCATGATCCATGCAAACATGGTAGCGACCAGCACGATGATCACGGAATAAGTGAGGCGTTCCAGTCCGGATCTCAAATCAAGCTTGGCAAGGTCGATTCCACTTGTGATGAATGGAAATCCTGGTATGATAAACAACATGGAACAGATATATCCTGCCTCGTGGAAGGACGGAATATGGAATAACATTTCTGCCAGATGCAGACATACGGTATAAGTCAGACAGGCGGCAGAGATTGATACTGCAATATTTAAAAATAACGTATAATGGTGTTTGATCAGTTTGGTGCGGATCACATTTCCAATACCGGCTGCGATAAAGGCGAGAACCATTTCAATCGGACCACCACCCAGCAGGAACGTGAAAGCACAACATGCGAGTGCAGCGGCGAGACCAAGTTTGGCAGGGGAGTAGAGTGTGTGAATAGACTCGATTTCATCCAGACGTCTGTGAATCTCTTCACCTGTCAGATGGGCTTCCTGTTTTGGAAAATTGTCAACAAACTGTTCCATACGGTAAAGCTTTGAGGTATTGACACCTGTATTGGCAATGCTTAAGGATTGTGAGACACATTCTTTTCCGTCAAAACAGTTAAATTCGATGGACATAAGTCCGACATCCACGGTGCAGGTGACACCAAGTTCCTTTGCAAGACGGTTCATGGAAGTGCGGACACGCCATGCTCCGGTTCCACAGGAGAGCATGATCAATCCGACTCTTCCGATAACAGAAGCCTTCTCGATCAGCCCTGCTTTATTGATCAGAACATTGCTGTCGTTTTCCGTGTAATCGTGCCAGGGGATTTCCATATGATTTTTTTCCATGATATCCATATAATTATTCTTCTGCATAAATGATCGCCTCTGCTTTTTTTACATGTCGTTCCAGATTCTTCAAAAACAGCGAATCCGGTAGAAAAATACCAATCTCATCATAGCGGGTGTTTTCCTCTACCAGAGAATCCTGCCCATAGAAAATATACGCCATAGGAAGACTTTTCTCCAGTTTGATCATAAGATCCCAGACAGCAGAATAAGCTTCTGCCTCTGTCTCTTTCAGCTTGACAGTGTCGGGCAGCTCGCGGATGATCAGTACACCGGTATTTTTTTCCAAAATCTGCTGTTCCATATCCATTTTTTCAGAAGCATAGGCATGGCGGTAACGGTAGGCCTGTGCAAAATAAATATTTTTCTTATTGTCAAGATCACAGTAGACATCATAAAAATGCTGGTAATCTTTTTCATGTACGGTTGTTTTATATCCGGGCAGTAAATTGCCCGATTCGTCAGTCATGATAATCGGATTCGTTCTGCCGTCTGCGTTAAAACGGTACGGAATCAGAAATGAATTCCGGAGCAGATCGAATAATGTATTTTGACAGATTGCCATAAGAAAAGCTGACAGATCTCTGTTGTGATAAGCATTAAAAAGTGCCTGGGAAAATTCAGCGGGAGATAATGGAAAATTGTTATCCTCATTGCAAAACAGGGAATTGCAGAAAGTCCCCTGGAGTTTTTCACATGCCCATGGATCATTTAATATTTTGTTGAATAAAACATCTGCTTTTTCTTCGCGTGGAAAAATTGTTTTTTCTGCCATAAATGAATCGCTTCCTTTTCTTTTTTTCGCTAAAATTATACTATTGAAATAGAAATATGTGAAAACTATAATTGATATAGCAGAAATAATAATTTGATATGATTGAGGGCGAGCTATGGATGTGAATTTTGAGTATTATAAAATTTTTTATTACGTTGCGAAATACAATAATTTTACGAGGGCTGCAAGGGTGTTGGGAAACAGCCAGCCGAATGTGACAAGGGCAATGAACTGTCTGGAACAGCAGCTTCATTGTACGCTTCTGGTGCGGACGAACCGTGGAGTTTTTCTGACTACGGAAGGGGAAAAGCTGTATACACATGTAGCAGCGGCCATGGAACAGCTTTTTACGGCAGAGGAGGAACTGGCAGAATGTGTGGGACTGTCCCATGGGAGTATTGCAATCGGAGCCAGTGAGACCGCGTTAAATTTGTTTCTTCTGGATAAGTTAAAAGAGTTTCACAATACATACCCGGGAATCCGGCTGAAGATCTACAATCATTCCACACCGCAGGCGGTGGAAGCGGTGAGAAGGGGAACGGTTGATTTTGCAGTCGTTTCCACACCTGTAAAAGCGGATGCACCGCTCCACATGACAATGCTTCATTCATATCAGGAAATACTGATCGGTGGAACAGAGTTCGGGCATCTGGCAGGAAAGCAAACAACATTTGAGGAGATTATGCAATATCCGCTCATCTGTCTTGGAAAGGAGACGGTGACCTTTCAGTTTTACAGGCAGTTATTTGCTTCTTATGGTCTGGACTTTGAGCCGGATACAGAGACTGCAACGGCGGATCAGATCCTTCCACTGGTAAGAAGCGGACTGGGGCTGGCTTTTATACCAAAACCGATGGCAAAGGATGCGATTGACAGGGGAGAGGTGTCAGAGATACCCCTGTGTGAGAAGATACCGTCCCGGAATATCTGTCTGATCTATGACAGCAAGCACCCATTTAAGGAGGCTGCCACACAATTGAAAAAGATGATCGCTGCGAATAGTTTTGCCAGTGTTGAATAGGTTTTTGGAAAACGATTGATATTTTTAAAAGCATATGTTATAGTTCAAACGAACTTGATAATGAAACAAACAGGTGTCAGATAGGCAGGGTGACCTCACTCTGCCGGATCTGGTGAAAAGGGAAACAGGTGCGAATCCTGTGCGAACTCGTCACTGTATTTAGGGAGTGCATGCCAAAAACTCACTGGGCAGCCGGGAAGAGGGCAATGCATGATGATCTTTAAGTCAGGAGACCTGCCTGATTGTTGTACGGGAAACAAAAATGTTTCCACGCCACGAGTAACTGGCTGTACGGATGAGAAAATTTGACCTGTTTTTAGATCATTTTTGTAAGATAGGACAGGAAAATTTTTATATTGTGATTTGAGTGCAGCGTTTCTTTTGTGAAAAAGAGACGCTTTTTTCATATTCAGGCAGAACGATTCCATAGAACATCATCTGGAACAGACCGTCGAACAGGAAAGAGAGAAAAACAGAATGCAAAGCAACGGAAACGGAACCGAAGTATGGGAAAAAGGAATACAGGTTGATCTCCCGGATGGAGAGTATGAGATTGAAGTGCAGCTGACAGGGGGAAGCGGCAGGGCGTCTGTCACATCACCGGCAATTCTGCAGGTGCAGGATGAGAAGGCCGTCATCGAGATCGAGTGGAGCAGCCCTAATTATGACTATATGACGATGGACGGAGAGACTTATCTTCCGGTCAATACAGAGGGCAATTCTGTTTTCGAACTGCCTGTGACTGCTTTTGACAAAGAAGTGCCGGTAACGGCAGATACGACAGCCATGAGCGTGCCGCATGAGATTGAATATACGATTCTGCTCGACAGTGCTTCCATTGCAAACGCCGGGAAAAAACCGATGGAAGTGATCGCAGTTGTCTACGTCGCAGCCGTGATCGCAGTAAGTATCACAGCGTGGCAGATACATCGGAAGAGAAAAGGAAAAAAAGAATGAAGCAGATAAAAAAAATCGGTCTGTGGTGTATATTGCTTTTTGCCTGCATCCAGATATCGGGCTGTGGAGACAGCCAGACCTCCTGGAAGAGTGGGGATCATGAGATCAGCAGTGAACTGAATTATGAAAAGAGCATGGATTTAGATTATGCCACAGAGTTTGCAGTGGATTATTATGAGAACGGTTTTACACTGATTTCCATATCGGATGGAAGCAGATTTTTGCTGAATACCGAAGGGGAACAGGTACCGGAGGATTTAGAGAATGGGATCACAGTCTTAAATGCCCCGGTGTCCGATATTTATCTGGTTGCCTCTGCGGCTATGGATATGTTTTGCAGTATCGGTGCACTGGATCACATCTGCCTGTCCGGACTGCCTGAAGAAAAATGGGAGATCCCGGAGGCAAAGGCGGCAATGGAGAGCGGACAGATCGTATATGCCGGAAAGTATAATGCACCTGATTATGAACTGATTTGTTCGAAAGAGTGCGGGCTTGCCATTGAGTCAACGATGATCGGACATTCACCGGAGGTAAAGGAGAATCTGGAATCGTTTGGCATTCCGGTTTTAGTCGATCATTCCAGCTATGAGTCTGATCCGCTCGGCAGGACCGAGTGGGTAAAGCTTTATGGAGTGCTGACCGGAAATGAGGATGCGGCGGTGAGAGCATTTGAGGAACAGAAACAGTATGTACAGGAACTTTCCGATGTGGAAACGACCGGAAAGACAGTTGCATTTTTTTATGTTACAACAGCGGGAACGGTCAGTGTGCGAAAGAGCAATGACTATGTTCCGAAAATGATAGACATTGCCGGTGGGGAGTATGTGTTCCAGAATTTAAAGGGCGAGGATAACGCAGCTTCCAGTGTCAATATGCAGATGGAAGAATTCTATGCGCAGGCGAAAGACGCAGATTATCTCGTCTATAACAGCACGATCGACGGCAATCTTGCTTCCATTGATGATCTGCTGGCGAAAAACAGTCTTTTTGCAGATTTTAAAGCAGTCCAGAATGGAAATGTATGGTGTATCGGGAAAAATCTTTATCAGGATACCATGGATACCGGAAGCATTATCCATGATTTTCATGAGATGCTGAACTCGGAGGATACGGATGAACTTACCTACATGTATAAGCTCAAATAGAAAAATAAGATATATGGTCTGTTTCGTCATTCTGATCACATTATCAGTACTCTTTTTTATCATCAGTGTATGTGCCGGAAGTGTGCAGATTCCGCTCTCAGATATCTGGAGACAGTTCAGAGGGGAACAGGATGAACTTTATGCAGCCATTCTCTTTCAGATCCGTATCCCGAGAACGTTTGCGGCAATCCTGCTCGGTGGTGCGCTGGCATTGTCCGGGTATCTGCTGCAGACTTTTTTTCATAATCCGATCGCAGGACCGTTTGTCCTTGGCATTTCTTCCGGGGCAAAATTATTTGTGGCGGTCGTGATGATCGTGTTCTTAAGATATTCCAGAACACTATCTTCTGTGGATCTGATCGTGGCGGCGTTCGCAGGATCTATGCTGTCGATGTTTTGTGTGCTTCTGATGTCACCGAGAGTTCAGAATATGTCATTTTTAGTGCTGATCGGAGTGATGATCGGCTATATCTGTTCGGCAGTCACAGATTTTCTTGTGACGTTCGCAGAGGACTCTGACATTGTGAATCTTCATAACTGGTCGATGGGAAGCTTTTCCGGCATCACATGGGAGAATGTGAAAACGATCGTGTTTGTTGTAGCCGTTACCGGCATTTTGACATTCTTTTTGTCAAAACCGATGGAAGCGTACCAGTTAGGAGAGACTTACGCAAAAAATATGGGTGTCAATATCAAAATGTTTCGCGTATTGCTCGTGATCTTATCGAGCATCTTATCCGCAGTGGTAACAGCGTTTGCAGGACCGGTGTCGTTTGTCGGGATCGCGGTGCCGCAGATGGTAAAGCGGTTATTCCGGACGGCAAAACCGATCATCATGATACCGGCATGTTTTTTAGGTGGGGCAGTATTCTGCATGTTCTGTGATCTTCTTGCGCGGATGGTGTTTGCACCGACGGAGATGAGTATCAGTACCGTGACAGCGATTTTTGGCGCACCGGTAATGATCGCAGTCATGTTGAAGCAGCGACAGGAGCGGTATTAAGGAAGAAAAATTGAAATTGTGAGAAGCATGCATCCAGGCATTCGGTAGGTAATGAAATATCTTGACAATGGAAAATGAGGAACGGAATGGAAGAACGGGAACTTTTACACACGGACGGACTGTCCGTTGGATATCACGGAAAAGAACTGATAAAGGAGATAGGGATTTCTCTGAAAATGGGAGAGATCGTGACATTGATCGGACCAAACGGGGCAGGAAAATCCACGATTTTAAAGACTATCGCAAAGCAGCTGCAGGAGATCTGCGGCAGCGTTTATGTGGAAAACACCAGGCTGTGTGAACTGCCGGAAAAAGAACTGGCGAAGAAAATGTCCATTGTTTTCACAGAGCGCATCACACCGGAGCTGATGACAGTGGCAGACGTTGTGGCGATGGGGAGATATCCGTATACCGGAGGACTTGGCATCCTGACACCAAAAGATGAGGCGGTGGTGGCGCAGTGCATGGAACAGATCCGCATTTCACCATTAAAAGAACGCAATTTTATGAGCCTGAGTGATGGGCAGAAACAGCGTGTACTGCTTGCAAAAGCGCTGTGTCAGGAGCCGGAGATTCTGATCCTTGATGAGCCGACATCTTATCTAGATGTAAAGTACAAACTCGAATTTTTATCCATGCTGCAGGAGATGACGCGGAAGAAAAAAATCGGTGTTCTCATGTCGCTGCATGAACTTGATCTTGCAGAGCGTGTGTCGGACAAAATTGTCTGCGTTAAAGGGAAAAACATTGAGCATTATGGCACGCCGGAGGAAGTCTTTACCGATGGATTTGTCGATCAGCTTTATGAGATCACGGACGGGACGTTTCAGGAGAAAAACGGTTGCGTGGAACTGAAAAAGTGCGAGGGCATACCGGAGGTATTTGTGATCGCCGGAAATGGTACGGGAAGTTTTCTGTTCCGGCAGCTTCAGAGAAATGGGATTCCATTTGCAGTGGGGATCTTAGGAAAAAATGACATTGATTATCCGGCGGCAGAAGCGCTTGCGGTGCAGGTGATCGCTGCGGAGGCGTATCAGGACTTTGAGATGCAACATTATGAGGCGGCAAAACAGGTGATGTGCGCATGCAGAAAGGTGATCTGCTGCCAGACGGTATTTGGATCACAGAACGGGCTGAACAGACAGCTTTTGCAGGAGGCAGAAGACTGTGGAATGGAGATAGAATTATGGCAAAAGTGATCATGGTGCAGGGCACGATGTCAAACGCAGGAAAGAGCCTGATCGTGGCAGGACTCTGCAGGATTTTCAGACAGGACGGATACCGTGTGGCACCGTTTAAATCCCAGAATATGGCACTGAATTCTTTTATCACAAAGGAAGGACTTGAGATGGGACGCGCACAGGTGATGCAGGCGGAGGCAGCAGGAGTGGAGCCGGTAGCTGCAATGAATCCGATTCTGTTAAAACCGACCACACATGTCGGCTCACAGGTGATCGTGAATGGTGAAGTGCTTGGGAATATGAGCGCCAGAGATTATTTTGTGTATAAAAAACAGTTGATCCCGGAAATCAAAAAGGCATTCCGGGAGTTAGAAAGAGATAACGACATTATCGTGATCGAAGGCGCAGGTAGTCCGGCAGAGATCAATCTGAGGGAGAATGACATTGTCAATATGGGATTGGCAGAGCTTCTGGATGCACCGGTGCTTCTTGTGGGAGACATTGACCGGGGCGGCGTGTTTGCACAGCTTCTCGGAACGCTGATGCTGCTCGAGGAACCGGAAAAGGAACGTGTAAAAGGGCTCATCATCAATAAATTCCGCGGGGATAAAACTATATTAGATCCGGGCGTTGTGATGCTGGAGGAGCGGGGACATGTGCCGGTCGTGGGCGTTGTGCCTTATATGGAGCTGTCCATTGATGACGAGGACAGCTTAAGCAGCAGATTTGACCGCAGGGAGGAAGGCCTGATCGATATTGCAGTCATCCGTTATCCAAGAATTTCCAATTTTACGGATCTGTCTGTCTTAGAGCAGATCGGGCAGGTTTCCGTGCGCTATGTGGACAGTGTGAGAGACTTACACCACCCGGACATGATCGTGCTTCCGGGCAGTAAAAATACAATGGCCGATCTGAAATGGATGCGGGAAAATGGTCTGGAGGCGCTGATCAAAAAGAAAGCGCAGGATACCATTGTTTTTGGAATCTGTGGCGGATATCAGATGCTGGGTGAGACGATCAGCGATCCATATCAGGTGGAAAACGGTGGAAGCATGAAAGGTATGGGACTGCTTCCAGCTGTGACTGAGCTGAAACAGGAAAAAACAAGAACACAGGTAACGGGAACTTTTGGAAAAATTTCCGGAGCACTCTCCGGTCTTTCCGGAAAGAGCGTGCGCGGATACGAGATCCACATGGGGAGTACCGTAGACAGTGGAAGTATCGTGGACAGTGGAAATATCGTAGACAGTGAGAATGTCAGACAGCCGGAAAGCAGAAGTGACGAAAAAGGCTATGTATGCAGAATACAAAACGAAGCAGATGGCAGTGTAAAATACGACGGAATCTTTTCCGGTAACGTATATGGAACCTATGTTCACGGCATCTTTGACGAGGGGACGCTGGCAGAGACACTGGTTGGTATCCTGGCTGCCCGGAAGGGTGTGGCGCTGGATACCGGACAGATGATAAGTTACGGGCAGTTTAAGCAGATGCAGTATGATAAACTTGCAGACGGTGTGCGGAAATCCATGGATATGGAAGCAGTGTATGCGATGCTGCGGGAAGCTGCGATTTAAAACAGAAATGTTGTTACTGGAACGAGGTACGAGTGAACAGTAACGAAAATGCGCAGTGCATAAAGAGGAAAAATAATGGAATTTATAATAGAGGAACCGGATAAAAAAATCGGGCAGGAAATCAAAGCAAACTGGGATCGTTTGGCAAAACCGCTGGATGGTCTGGGGGAGTTTGAGGGACTTCTCGCAAGGATCGGGGCAATCCTTGGGTCGCCAGAGATTGATATTGCGAAAAAAGCAGTGATCGTCATGTGCGCAGATAATGGCGTTGTGGCGGAAGGCATCAGCCAGTCCGGGCAGGAGATCACGGCAGCGGTGACAGAGAATCTCGGAAAAAGAAATACCTCGGTCTGTAAAATGGCGCAAACAGTTGGCGCAGAGGTTTTTCCGGTGGATATCGGTGTGAACACCGACCGGATTTTTCCGGGAGTTATCAGCAGAAAAGTAAAAAAAGGCACAAATGATTTTCTGCTAAAACCTGCGATGTCAGAGAGAGAAGCCATGCAGGCGGTCCGGGTTGGGATGGAACTTGTAAAAGAGTGCAAAGAAGCTGGATATACGCTGCTTGGCACCGGAGAGATGGGAATTGGCAATACGACGACAAGTGCGGCGATGGCAGCAGCTCTGCTTTCCGTTCCGCCGGAGATCGTGGCAGGACGGGGCGCCGGATTAAGTGATGAAGGGCTTGCCAGAAAAAGACAGGTGATCACAGCGGCACTGGAAAAATATCAGTTGAGGGAGACTGAGCCGATGCGTATTTTATGCTCGGTCGGCGGGCTGGATATCGCAGGGCTTTGCGGTGTGTTTTTAGGTGGTGCAAAATACCATATGCCGATCGTGGCAGACGGTGTCATCAGTGCGGTGGCAGCGCTTACAGCAGAGAGGCTTTGTCCGGGAACAAAAGAATTTATCATTCCCTCCCACAAAGGAAAGGAACCGGCTTCGGAGCTTTTGATGCGGGAGCTGGGGCTTTCTCCGGTTCTGGATGCAGGACTTGCATTAGGGGAAGGAACGGGGGCAGTCATGATGTTTTCCCTGTTAGATATTGCCATGAGTTTATATGAGACAGGGGCTACTTTTGGCGATTTTAAAATTGAGGAGTATCACAGGTTTTGATAAAGTCAGTGTGAATATATTTTTTTCATGTGACAGAAAGGTGCAGTTATCAGGATGATCACATTGGTGACAGGGGGAAGCGGCAGTGGAAAGTCTGCATATGCAGAAAGCCTGCTGTCTTCCTGCGAAGGAATCAGATATTATATTGCAACCATGCAGATTTATGATGCAGAGGGCGAAAAAAAAGTAGAGCGGCATCGGAAACTGCGGGCAGGAAAAGGGTTTCTTACGATCGAAAGCCCGATGAATGTAGGAAAAATCCGGTTTGCATGTGCAGGAGAAGCAGAGCAGGCGCAATACAGGCAGGAGACAGAGAGAAAAGTGCAGGGCAGCTCAGAAAAGAAATCGGCGCTGCTTGAGTGCATGTCAAATCTCACAGCAAATGAAATGTTCACGAAAGACGGCATGAAATCCGAGGAGGAAGTAGTTGAAAAAATTGTATCTGAGATACAGACTCTTTCACAGAAACTCGACAACCTTGTGATCGTCACGAACAATGTATTTGAGGATGGTGTAATCTATGACGCCGGAACAATGGAGTATTTGAGAGCACTTGGCAGGATCAATGCAGCACTTGCGCGTCTGGCAGACCGGGTGGCAGAGGTCGTGGTTGGAATTCCGGTGGAGCTGAAAGGATGAAGTTATGAAATTATTAAAAGCGATGGCAATCGCATTTTCCATTTATTCTAAAATCCCTGTGCCGCAGTTCGAGTGGAAGGAAGAGGACATGGAGTATATGATGTGCTTTTTTCCATGGATCGGTGGGGTGATCGGACTGTTTTTTTTCGGATGGGCGGTGTTATGTGAGAAATTTGCGGTAGGAAATGTCTGCTATGCACTGATCGGTGCGGCAATTCCGTTAATGATCTCCGGTGGATTTCATGTGGATGGGTACATGGACACGATGGACGCATTTCATTCGTACCAGAGCCGGGAAAAAAAGCTGGAGATTTTAAAAGATTCCCATATCGGTGCGTTTGCGGCGATCATGCTGGCTCTTTATTATATGATCGATATCGCAGCAATTTCAGAAATACATACCCAAAAGGCAGTGTCTGCGCTTGCAGCCGTATTTTTTCTGGCGAGATGCTTTAGTGGGATTGCAGTTATGACATTGCAGCCGGCAAAAAAAGAGGGGCTTTTGTATACATTTGCTTCCAGTGCACAGAAAGTCAGGGTAAAAGCAGCCTTATATTTTCAGGCAGCGCTTTGTGTGGTACTTATGCTGCTCGTATCCGGATGGTATGGAGCCGCGGCAATCGGGGCGGCGCTGCTCAGTTTCTTTTATTTTAAAAAGAAAAGTTACAAAGAGCTTGGTGGTATCACAGGTGACACTGCCGGATTTTTTGTGACAGTCTGTGAGGCGGCTTCGGCAGCTGCGGTTGCGGTGGCCGGATATTTCCTGTAACTTTTAAAATAGTATTCGGCAGAAGGGGAGAAAAAGCATGCAATTATATATCGGAGGATATGCGCAGGGCAAGTTTGCCTATGTGCAGGAAAAGCTGAAAGGGCAGGAGGTACCGGTTGTAAATGATCTGCACCTCTGGGTGAAACAGCTTTTACAGGAGGGAAAACCGGCGGAAGAGATCGTGCTGCAATATTATAAGGAGCACCCGGATTGTATCTTTATCTGCGACGAGATCGGCAACGGCATTGTACCGATGGAGAAGCAGGAGCGGGAATACAGGGAACGTGTCGGCAGATTATTGATTCGGCTTGCAGAGGAAGCGGAGACAGTGGAGCGCATCATATGTGGAATGGGACAGAAGATAAAATAAAAGTAAAAATCACATGGATCAGACATGGCATGACACAGGCGAACGGAGAACACCGTTATCTTGGAAAAACAGATGAACCGTTGTCTGAAACAGGAATCCGTCTTTTACAGGAAAAAAAGAAGGAATATTTTTCCAGTCCACCGGAATTTTTGTATACATCTCCGATGAAACGCTGCGTTCAGACAGCGGAACTGCTTTTTGAGAGAAATCCAATTCTGATCCCGGAATGGAAGGAGATGGATTTCGGGCAGTTTGAGGGAAAAAATTATGAGGAATTAAAGGACGATCCCTGCTATCAGAAGTGGATCGACAGCAATGGAACACTGCCATTTCCCGGCGGAGAGTCAAGAGAGCAGTTTATCCGGCGTTCCATGGAAGGTTTTGACCGTATGATGTATGATATTTTAAAAAGATCAGAAAAGAACACCGGAATACAAACCGACACAGATCCGCAATATCTGAAATGTGATCGTGGAACAGAAATCCCGGTCACGGCCGTAGTGCATGGCGGTACGATCATGGCGGTGTTAAGCAGTCTTACCGGAGGAGAATATTTTGATTTTCAGGTGAAAAACGGGGAAGGATATGAAACTGTGCTGGAATGGATCCAGGGCAGATGGAAGATAACAAGTCTGACTAAGATAGGATGTGAGGACTCAAAAAGTGAACATTTACAATAGATAAGAAAGGAAATTAAATCATGATTTATCATATTGCTTCCATGCTGGCGGGATTTCTCATGGATCTGCTGCTTGGAGATCCTTACTGGCTGCCGCATCCGATCCGTCTGATTGGAAACTGGATCAGTTTTCTGGAAAAGAGACTTCTCGGCAGCAAAACGGAAGAAAAACATACCACACCGGAGCAGGAACAAAGGAGAGGAATGCTGCTTGTACTTGCAGTTTTGAGCAGTACGGTGTTTGTGACGGCTGTGCTTTTACTTGGCGCTTACAGACTGCATCCGTATCTTGGGGTTGTGATCGAGAGCATTATGACCTACCAGATTCTTGCCACGAAATGCCTGAAGGTGGAGAGTATGAAAGTCTATCAGGAACTGAAAAAAGGTGATATTGCAGCATCCCGGAAAGCGGTTTCTATGATTGTCGGCAGAGATACGGAATGTCTGGATGAGACAGGCGTTGCAAAGGCAGCTATCGAGACTGTGGCAGAGAATACTTCTGACGGCGTGATTGCACCGATGATCTACACAGCAATTGGCGGTCCGATCCTTGGATTTTTTTATAAAGCTGTCAATACCATGGATTCCATGGTAGGATATAAGAATGACAGATATCTGTATTTTGGCAGAACAGCGGCAAAATTGGATGACATCGTAAATTACATTCCGGCGAGGATCAGCGCACTGCTCATGGTGGTTTCCTGTTTTTTCTGTGGAAAAGAGTTTGACGGAAAGCGTGCATGGTATATTTTCAAGAGAGACCGCTACAACCATGCGAGTCCCAATTCAGCACAGTCGGAGGCAGTGTGTGCAGGCGCGCTTGGAATCCGGCTTGCAGGAAACGCAAGTTATTTTGGCAAAATCGTGGAAAAGCCTTATATCGGGGATGCAGAAAGAGCGGTGGAGACAGAAGATATTAAACGTGCAAACCGGTTACTGTATGCGACGGCTGTTTTGTGCGAAGCGATTTGTCTGTTTGTACTTTTGGTAATTCTGCTTATTTCTTAAGACAGAGAGGAGAATTTATGATACTTGATGTAATACAAGTTTCAAAGGATTTGTTTTCTGCAAGTTTTACAATTGAACGTGAAAATACTCAAATAGGAAGGCATTTATCCCACCACCTATGGAGGCGGGGGGACTTCTCGCCAAAAAGCGTTAAAGGGAGAGGGGTGTAAGATTATGAAAAGAAATTTATTTTTATGTTTGATGATATTGATGGTCATGTGCTGTGTGGGGTGCGCAAGTGTAAAAATAAGTGAGGATGACACCACTCAAGATGTGACTGAGGATAGTTCGAAAGATGATGATATTTTAGCTTTTCTTAAAACTAATAATGTTATAAACAGTGATGATACTTATATGGGAGTTGATCAGGATATAGGAATATTAGGAAGAGAGGGTAATAAAAGATATGTTTACAAGCAAGCCGATAATGAGTTTTACTACATAGAAATTTCAGAATGTGGTTTTGGGAGCAATGGTGAATTCTATGGGTACAAGTATAAGGCAGACGAGACATTTTATCTCATAACGGTGATACAATGCAATTATAACGGTGATGCTGAATTTGTATCTGACGTGGTTACAGAAGTCTATGGTGAAGAAACACGTTATATTGTAAGTGGTACAGATGATAATCTACAGCTCCGTGTTGCCGTAGAGTGATTTTTCTTTTCGAGAGTGAGGTGTAAATTATGTGGATACATAAGAAGAGACGCACGGCTGAAACTGATGGAACTGTAATGAATATTCAAGGTAAAGGTTCCGAGGGCCTAACCGTGATTACTGTGGAATATGAAGTTAAAAATCAAAAATATCAAATCAAAGAAAGTATAAAACTAAAAAGCACTGTTATTAGAATAGGTTTTTTACCTATAGGACAAAGAAAAACACCGAGAATGCCAAATACATTCATTGGTGGTAAAGCTGTTGTTCTGTATAATCCTGAGAATCCGCAAGAAGCGTATTTGAGGGATAATGTGGGTATTATGAATTGCTAACAAGTTGTTGAATGGAGAAGTGGTGTATGTGAAGACTTATAAGGAAGATTATGCTAAGAGGAACATTAGGTAATTAAATGAATCAGGAAAATAAACTAAGATACAGCATAAAAATGAAAAAAGTACAGAAAATCTTCAATTTAATAATCAGTTTGTTAATGCTCATTCCAAGCATTATGATTATGGCATTACAGATATTCTTTTACAAAACAGAAAGAGAAACGGAATTCCCGGTGTTTTTAGGAACTTTGATATTTCCAATCATTTTCCTTATTTTTGGTATTTGTGGAATAGCAGCTGCAGTTAAAAAAGTTGACATTTATAAAGGGAAAATCATTTATCGTACATTATTCAAGAAATTCGAATACCACATGTCTGATATTAAAACAACTAAAGCGGAGTATGAAGAAACTATAGTTGGATATTTAAACGATATTACACCGGTTACGAGTTCTGACCATATAACCACTTTTTATGATAAATCAGGGAAGAAACTGTTTAAATTTGGCTTAGCATATGAGAATGTAGAACGACTGCAGAAAGATGTGCTAAATACGCAAAAGAGTATTGCGAAACAAAGTAAAAATGGGAGGAAGTTATGAAGAATTCTAAGGTAAAATATGCATCCGTTTTAAAAGAAGAAGCAACATCACAGAAAGAGTACCTAAAAAAGAAAGAGGGATTAGCGTGATTGATGTAATAATAGGAATAATAAGTGTGAGTTTTTTGTTCTTTATGGTTCGTATTTTTATGAAATTTAACAGTGCAACATATAAGAACAATTTTACAAAAAATGATAACTTTATCGTAGAAAATGTAAAGGTGATAAAAATTGTAATTGCTGTGTGTACATGTATCATTGGTGCAATATGGTTGCTTTTTGTACTAATTTGTTCAAAAAAAGGTGCGGAAACAGAAAATTTAATACCTACTTTGATATTTACTTTAGTTTTTATAATTGCAATTTATTTTTCTATGAATATGGCAAATTGGCGTTTGATTATAGAAGGAAAGAATATTACACATATTAATTGGCGTGGAAAGCAGAATAAAGGATAAGTGTGTTGTCAGGGGCTGCTATCTGCTCACACATTCTGATGATGCCTCGATTTGTAGAGAATTATCTGTAGTAAAAATGTTGTGATGGAGGACTAAAAATGATATTAAATCGAACAAGAGTAGAAATGATACAGAATATAGATGTATCTAATATTGGGTGGTGCAATGAAGCTGTCATATTTCATGTGATTAATGGTAAAGGTTCATTTACACATCGAATTAGTGAAGAAGATGATGAATATGATTTCTATTCTCAATTGTTGTTGAACGGTAAGCCAATTATACAGGCGAAATATCCAATTTGTCCTACTTGTTCAGGAATGTTAGCAACAGGATATGGAATAGAAAATATAGATTCACCTGAATTGAAAAGAGTTAGAGAAGTGATGAATTCTGATTATCAAGGAATTAGTAAATCATTTGAGAAAATTAAGCCATTACTTGGGATGTTAACTAGTGGCTATTATGTTTTGGCTGATGCAAAACTATTTCCAACAGATGGACAAGGTAATTTTTTCTATTCTGTTCCCAATGAGTTAACACCGAATGAAGCTACATGCAGTGAGTACTATGATTCTCATTTATATAGTGTAGCAGGTGGATTTCCGGCTTATATTTATCCTACGCAGAAGGCAGAATTAATCAAGGAAGAAAGAGTGGATGAATATGTGCAGAAATTTCAGACAAGTAAAAATCCGCCAAGAGGACTTGCATATTATGAGGAGGGATTTGTATGTGCATTATTAGATGGTCATCACAAGGCATGTGCAGCCTCAGTGTTAGGCAAATCTCTCAGTTGTCTTACCATTATTTCTCCTGATAGTTTTAGATGGGCAGATGGTACAAAATATAATGAAGGAAATACATTGATTAGTAAAGTTGGATTTGCTGGAATAGAAGTTGAGGTTGAAAAAGGTACTAAATTAAAAGATTATCAGCCGTTGAAAGGATTTAAAGAGAAAAAATTTCCTATCCCTGTTTATAATATAACTGGTAGAAAATTTTCTGATAGATATTTGACATGCTATCCTACGATACATAGTTTAGCAGCTATCATTACTGCAGAAATAGATATTCAAGGGGATGTGGTTGAATATGCTAAAAAACTTATTTCAATACGAAATGAGGATAATGTTTTCAAATTAAGTCGTCTGATGGCATATTTATATGATTTACGATCAGAGGGTGGGCATACCATCGCAAAATTAGTTATGGATAACGAGGATGACTATCTCCCAAGATTACCATTGGAAAGTGCTATAAAAATATTATTGCTCTATCATAACGATGAAACGGAACAATATATGATTAATTATTTGGTAAATCACACACCAAAGGATGAAGCGTGGGATTTAGTGAATTCTTATTGGGAATGAGGATGATAAATGAATCAGTTAGAAATACCAGATATTAAAGCTAAAATTACAGTGACGGGAAAAGATTTTTTATGGAGTGGATGTCGACCAGCTCATAGTGGCGGTCCCTATTTGACAACAGGATTACATACATATATAGGCATGGATAATATTTACAAAAATCAATCAGCAGAAGGATATATTACTTTTGTTTGTCCAGAATCGTATCAGAACATCCTGAAAATAGGAAGTATTATTAGTTTTCAAGATGGTTCACGAAAATGGAAATGTTATGAAAACAAAAAGAGAATAGAGGAGGAAATCAAGTTATGGGAATTTTTGATGCGTTTAAAAAGAAGGAGAATGATGAGCCGGCAAGCTTTGTGCTTGGAGTCGAGGACAGGTTTGCTCTCTTGAACACAAAGGATATTGTGGTCGTGGGCTATGTGAAGGGAACTGTGAGAGTGGGGGCAGCAGTCTACGTAAGCAACTTCTCGGATGACGAGGAGGGGGAAATATTACTGACGACAGTGCTTGGAATAGAGCTTGAACCCGGGAAAAGGGCAGATGAGGCCAAGGATTGTCATGTGGGATTAAAGCTGGAGTGCGCGGCAGATTTTCCGTTTCGATGTGGTACTGTGCTTTATTCGAGACAGGCAAGCGTATCCGATGTTCATGATGCATATGTGAAGGCGTTGGGTAATCAGATGGTCTTTCACAGACAGATCGAGCTGACACAGGACGAGCTTGACCGTATGAGCATCACGGACGGTGCAGAAATGTGGCGACTGTATAGCTGGTATAGATGCAAGGTACTGCCGACAGCTACTGATGCAGATAGAGCGAAGGATATGCAGAAGATAGCAAAGCTTGCAGAGGCAATTGTGACAAAAATGCTCTCTGTATCACAGATATATTGTGTATACAGCAAAATAACCGGTGAACCAGCCATGTTTTCAGAAACGGTTGATCAGAAAGATGGTACTTATATGTGTACACCACCGGATATATGGATACTCACAAGACCCTATAAGGATGTGATAGGAGCAACATTCCCAGCTGAAAAATACGAAATAAGAGAGATAAAAAACGATCAGAGCAATACGATAAGCGACTTTTTTGGAAGCATTTTTTATATGAATGGAGCCTGCGGAGTGCGTGTGGTCAATAGTAATACCTCGATATCGGCAGAGAAGATAGTCGAAAAGCCGGATTTTAGCAATCTTCCAGAGATAAACAGACCGGTTATGAATCCGAATCTGGAGAGATGGATTTTACTGATAGCGGAGCTTGGACACCCAGATACACCGGATAAGGAGCTGATCTATAAGCTATATTTTTCTTTCATGTCGAGAGAGCTTGTGAAAGCAAAGTTTTTAATTCCAATGAAGGCAGACAACGATATGCCAAGTCCCGACGAAAATGGCAAGGTGGTAATTGAGAAGGATACGACCATTGCAATGGCTACGATTGAGGGTAAACATGGTCGTCCTGCGGTGCGTATGTTTACAGATTGGAAGAGGCTGCGACAGGGCATGAAGGGCGAGGGTTGGAATGGATTTATACAGCCGATAGAGGGCATGATAGGCTCGTTTGACTGTGCCATAAATCTCACGGAGTATGACAAGGCTGGCTGTTATATAGATGAGGAAATGTTTAGGGGATTTAACTGATTTAACCGAGAATTGGTTAGATAAAGTTAGTATTGCCATAAAATAGAGATACGGAGGGAAAATATGCAATTTTCGGCGCTTTCAATATGCAGTTTTCACAAAGCTATCTTCGTGTGACCATTGTTTTGTATAATGGCATCAAGAGGTTAAGTATGAATAGTTAAAATATGTGAAAGGAGTGTGCTTATGGGGGTGGCAACAACTGTACGAGATGCTACTAATATCGAACGCGCAAATGAAAATGAAACAAGACGAGAAATGATTGCTTCCTAGTATATTACCATGCCAGGCATCCCTTCTTCAGAAAAGGAACAGTTAGAAAAATCTTTGAGATACAATCTTTGGGCAAGCTTGATTCGTTTTATTGTTCTTAATTTTGTTCTTACATGTGTATGGTTTTTTGGGTTTGGTCTTGGATTTGATGCGATTAAAGCTGCAACAGGCCAGCAATTAAAAGGAACTATGACTGTGACAGGTGTAGTTCAGGAGGATGGACTTACATTATCTGTTAAGGATCCGAATAAAGGAAAGCACGTTGTCTATTCATTGACTGATCTTGGGGTAGATCCCACTGGATGGTCTTACGGAGGACGTCTTAACACTTACTGGTCTAAGGATGAAGATAGTGGAGATTACAGTATCATCGCAGTTATACCGGAGAAAGAAGCCTCTCGTATACAAGGATTGGAAGACGCAATTCTTATGACAGGATATTTTTCTATAATTGTAATAGGGCTGCTTATATTTTTTGTTCGACGTAGAAAATATACCTCATGGTATATTCCATTTTATTGGCGGATGGAGAAGTTTTGTTCAGAAAACCAGATCTACCAGATGTATCCAGGATATAATACAGAAGAGGCATTTATTGCCTATGGAAATGAGCATGCTGATACTTTTTCGCGGCAGTTTGCAGCTACACGGTTAACGGAGATGGAAAAGAAGAAAAAGAAACGAGAAATCGTAATCGGAGCTGTTTCAGCATTAGCTATTATGGCTGTTATCATTCTAGTAATCTGTCTGGGAACCACTATTCAGTCAATTGCTGACAACAGAAAAAATGACGACAGAACAGTGAAGGTACTTGAAGAACTTCAGACTGCAATTGATGGTGGAGAAGAACCATTAGGAGAGGAATCCGAGCGTTATAATTTTGCTAATATAGTGAGCAGAGCACGTGAGAGTTTTCAAGATGAAGATGTTTATTATAAACTGGTTACTACGGATGACTATGTGGCATTGGCTATTACGACAAAAAAGAAGACAAATGTTTATATTGACAGATATACTCCGGTTGAAGGAGCAGTTGGCGATTTAAATACTATCTACAAACTGGAGATTTCGATGGTATCGAATGTCATACAACCAGATGATGTGTTGAACAATTATACAGGTATTCTTTATAAATGATTTTTGGGTGAAATGTCTGCTTGATAAATATTACATAAAAATTTCGTATCTCATATAAAGAAGATATAGCATATAGAAACATGGAGGTAACTTAAAATGATATTAGGTGGTCTAGTAATGATAAGCATAGGCTTATTCATAATTATTGGAACATTCAAATTATTTAAGCCAACAGACTACTCAACATGGAAAGATGCAGAAAGTATTGTAGAAAAAGTCAGGACAGAAACGTGGGACGACGGTGAACTCAGACCTTGCTTACCTCGCATCATTGTATCTTTTGAGTTAGATGGAGAGTTGATAAAAGGAAAATCTAACTGCATTGGTACAGAAAAAACTATAAAACAGGTAATTGCAAAATATCCAAAAGGGTCAAAAGTCTGCTTTAAATACGATGATTCCCCAAAAGAAACCATAGTAACCAAAATAGCTGATAATCTAAATTTCCAGAAAACTATTTATATCCACATTGATGATAAAGAGTTCCCCAATGGTTCTGTGGAAAAGAAAGCAAAATTGTTCGGTTATGGATTTGGCTCAATTTTCCTGGTAATAGGAATTGTATGCATAATGAGCTTGTTTTAAAAGGGGTATAAGATGAGTAATAAATTATATAAAGAAGATACAAAAAAGAAGAAAAAGAAAGAAACAGAAATAGGAACTTTCATGGGGCGTATTATTTATGGATGTACTTTAAGCTTGATTGCAATTTTGCTATTAATTGCTTTCTTTGTACCATCCAATATTAATGAGCCCAGAGCATTCACTGGATTTGTAATAATGATTATTGTGCTATCCATTTTTGCGGCGTACGGAATAGGACTTACGTTATTAAGTAAACATTCTATTAAATTCAAAGATTGGTTTGAAAAGGATATGATGAAACTCTATAACTTAACACCACCCGAAGATATAAATAATACAGAACAATTTGTGATTTATCGACCAAACTTCTATAAAGGGGTATCCATAGTAACAGTATTGGTGTTTTTAGGATTCCTAATCATGACAATTGTAGTTGCAGATAACAGACCAGATTTATATCTGTTTTGGGTAGTATGCCTAGTTTTTTCTGTCATATCAGCTATACATACATGTACATACAAATATACTATAGAAAACAGAAAAATCAGATATAAATGGCTGTTTGGAAAAGAAAAAGTAATCGCTTTTTCAGAAATAGACAAAATCACTCTCGAAGGCAGTCCCAATAGTGAATGTGGGATGATTTATAAGAAAGGTGTGAAAAAGCCTTTTATGAAAATAAGGATGATAGATAAAAATGCAAACAGGTTTAGATATTTAAACATTAAATAAATTCTTGGAGAAAAGGTATGGAAGCTTCCTGTATACTTTAAAGAGTAAAAGGGATTGACCAAAAAGAATACCTCAAGTAAATTTAGATTATTACTGACTTGGCCGGTTGGTAAGAAATCTAAAAACACAAGAGGTATCTAAAATGAATATTAAAGCAAAAAAGGCAAAAGTACAAGCATTATCAAAGAAATCAGTGATAAATGTTTTATCACAGGATGAAATTAAAAAGAAAGTACAGGTGATTGAACAGGAACTTAAGGCTTCAACATGGCGTGAGCTGGAAACAAAAGGCAAATTTGAGAAGAATGACAAACTCTCTTTCATCTCTGAAGAGATGCTTATCGTTGGATGCGATATAGGCAGTGAAACTCATTATATCAGAGCAATTGACACCAGAGGAAGAGAACTCAGCAAAGGAGCTTTTGAATTCAGTAATTCATCCGAAGGCTTTGCCAGTGCAAAGGCATGGGTGCTGAAACTTGCAGCAAAGAATGATAAAAAACAGATAGTGCTGGGTCTTGAACCAACAGGTCACTACTGGTTTGCAATCGCTGCATGTATGGTTTCAAATGGAATCAGCGTTGTTCAGGTAAATCCATATGCTGTAAAGCAGAGCAAAGAGATTGAAGATAACAGCCAGCTCAAGGATGACAGAAAAGATCCTAAAATAATTGCCAACTTTGTAAAAGATGGAAACTATGGAATGCCTTATCTCCCAGAGGATATTTATGCAGACATGAGAAGCAATACAATTCCAGAGCCTTACCGAGCTTCTGGCAGACCAGAGGCTGAGCAGGGTTCTGGATAGGAAACCCGTAAATGATGGAGTTTGAGACAGAACTGCATCCGTATCAAGACCAACTGAGTAAAAGCGGTATCGCGTCCACTGAATTAATCAGTACCGTTATGAGCGAAGGCAGGTCGGTAACTAATCAAATAAAAACAAGATCTGTAGCCGGCATCGGTTTTTTCCGTGGGGCACGACCCCGTCTAGGAGCTTGGCTGGCACTCGGTGTATGGATAGATGGGACGAAGGAAGTTGGGACACGATCCCCTTAGACACGGAAGGTTCATCATCATAGTTTAGCAGAGGGAAAATAGCCTTTATAAAGCAAACAGAATGGATGCTTTTAAAGTGATACCCAAATTTAAGCTATTCGGTACAAGATACTACGATATTCATCATCATCGGCTCTGTTTTAGAGGTAAATAAAATACGTCAAAGCCAGTAAAATCAATAGATTTGGGCTTGACAGAATAGGAAGTGTGGGATATGGCTGATGGTACAACTGAGGTTACAGGAGGCAATGTTGTTGGATTGGCTGTTGATACTGGTGTTAGCGCAGGAATAGGAGCACTTTTTGGCAAGGTGACGGATGTTATAGGAGAAAAGGTGTTAAATAAACTTGGAAAACCTATAACTGATAAGCTGTGTATAACAGGAAGAAACAGTTGGACATCACTATATAAACAAGTGGATACTAAGATACATAATGGGACATGGAAATTATCTAGTTTAAGTGTTAAGACTTGGTTTAAATCCATTGGAAGTGAGAGTTTTGCCGCTGTTCCGAGTTTGATTTTCTCGCAACTAGAAAATCCGGTTCAAAATGCTGGTGAAGATATAAGTGATAATGTGTCTGATTATGCAGAAAAAATGATGAATGAAACTGATGAAAATAAAGAGTAAATGATATTCAGGGAGAAGGCTATGGGTAAGATAAGTATTATTAGTAACATAAGTAGTAAGAAGCATGCAGGAGCTCCATTTTGTGTGATTGATTATAAAAAAAATTGCAAAATAGAAAATGATAAAATTGTATTTTCTATAGAAGGTGAACATGTCCTTCAAATTGGATATTTATATGCAGAAAACACAAAAGGTGGAAAACTAATAAATTATGAGGAGAATATTTTTCAAAAGGAAGATGAAGAATACTATCTCTACAGGGTTCCGCTTTTGATAAATGGAAAAGGGAAAATGCGGAAAATTTCTAAAACACGATTTTTATTGGAGGTTATAATACGAAAACTGGTAAATAGTTGGCTGTTTTTGTTCATTGTTTTAGTATTTATTATTGCGATATCTTATCTAAGATGATATTCCAAGTGCTATATATAAAGTTTTTGTAATAGAACAGATAATTACGTAAAAAAATTTCTTGTTCTGTTTATTAGGAGGGATTAGCGTGATTGATGTAATAATAGGAATAATAAGTGTGAGTTTTTTGTTCTTTATGGTTCGTATTTTTATGAAATTTAACAGTGCAACATATAAGAACAATTTTACAAAAAATGATAACTTTATCGTAGAAAATGTAAAGGTGATAAAAATTGTAATTGCTGTGTGTACATGTATCATTGGTGCAATATGGTTGCTTTTTGTACTAATTTGTTCAAAAAAAGGTGCGGAAACAGAAAATTTAATACCTACTTTGATATTTACTTTAGTTTTTATAATTGCAATTTATTTTTCTATGAATATGGCAAATTGGCGTTTGATTATAGAAGGAAAGAATATTACACATATTAATTGGCGTGGAAAGGCTACGCACTATAACTTTGAGAATATAAAAATAAAGGTGTGTTCAAATTTGACAATAAAAGTTTACGAAGGTAATCGCAAAGTTATTGTGATTGATAGTAATATGAAAAATTTATCTTCTTTTATGTCTTGGGCGGATGCATACAAAATTCCAAGAATTTAAATGCTAAAAATGGCGAGGTTGAAAGTTTTGTAAGAGGTGAAGAGAAAATGCGTTCGGTCATACACGGAGGAGACATCTATCAAAATGAAATAGAACTGGATTTTTCGGTCAATATCAATCCTTTTGGAATACCGGAAAAAGTGAAGGAGGCAATGCAGGAATCTTTGGAACTCTGTGAGCATTACCCGGACATTCATCATGCAAAACTGATCGAAAAAATCGGAGCATACTATCACATTCCAGAGGAACATATTTTGTGTGGAAACGGTGCATCTGAATTGTTTGTGGCAATCGTTCATGCAACCAAACCGAGAAAAATTGTGATACCAGTACCTTCTTTTTATGGTTATGAGAAAGCTGCAAACGTGACAGAGGCAGAGATTTCCTATTATGAGATGAAAGAGAAGGACGGATTCTGTCTGACCGAAGCATTTTTACAGGAATTGCAGGAGGATGTGGATTTAGTATTTCTGGCAAACCCGAATAATCCGGTTGGCAATACAATAGAAGACATGTTACTGGAAAAAATATGTGACAGATGCCGGGGAAAAAAGATAACCGTTGTGATAGATGAATGTTTCCTGGAATTTACGAGGAAAAGGGGATTTTTTGAAACACATTCTTTACAGGAATACCCCAATGTGATAATTGTGAAGGCTTTCACAAAGTTATATGCGATTCCAGGCGTGCGTCTCGGCTTCCTATTCTGTGGTGACCAAAACAGGACAGAGCAAATTTTGAATCAATTGCCGGAGTGGAACATCTCGACAATTGCGGAGGCAGCAGGACTTGCGGCATTAGATGAGACAGAATATTGTAACAAGACAACTTCTTACATCGAGAAAGAGCGTGCGTATCTAAAGGCGGAACTGGAAAAAATGGAGATCAAAGTCTATCCGGGAGAGGCGGATTTCCTGCTCTTAAAGACAGAGCATCCGTTGTACGAAAAGTTATTAAAGGAAAAAATTCTGATCCGGGATTGCGGCAATTACAGAGGATTAAGTAAGGGATACTATCGTATTGCTGTGAAGACACATAAAGAGAATGAAAAATTGATTGCAACTATTTTATAAAGAGTTTCGCAATCACCCATATCATACTGCAGGAAAGTAAGGAGCATCAGATGGAAAACATAGAATACGTCAGACCACAGGACATCGAAAAACGAAGCTTTGCCATAATCTCACAGGAACTGGAGGAAAAAGGAATCGTTCTTCCAAAAGAGCAGGAGCTTGTGACCAAGAGAGCCATCCATACCAGTGCGGATTTTGATTATGCAAAGACCATGACTTATTCAGACCATGCGGTCGAGATCGCAAAAAGACTGATACAAAATGGTGCAGATATTGTCACAGATACAAACATGGCGCTTGCTGGCGTCAATAAAAAAGAACTGGCAAAATACGGTGGCGAGGCACACTGTTTTATGGCAGAGGAAGAGGTGGCAAAGATTGCAAAAGAGCGCGGCGTCACAAGGGCAACTGTGAGTATGGAGAAAGCAGCGCAGATAGAAAAACCAGTGATCTTTGCCATAGGCAATGCACCGACAGCATTGATCGAATTATATGAAATGATACAGAGCGGAAGTTACCGTCCGGCATTTATTATCGGAGTTCCGGTTGGGTTTGTGAATGTGGAGGCTGCAAAGGACCTGATTTTAAAAACAGACGTACCGTATATTATTAACCGGGGAAGAAAAGGCGGCAGTAATGTCGCGGCAGCAATCTGCAATGCACTTTTATATGAACTTCGTGATGAAAATTAAATGTAAATTTAAGAAAATGTTTTGTGAATTTGCAGTCTGATGATGCAGAACAGAAAGAAATAATACAAGAATGGATGAATCATGCGATACGGATTTACAACAGGAAGCTGTGCGACGGCTGCCTCAAAAGCAGCAACATATATGCTTCTAACAGGAAAGTTAAAACAGAATATAACAATTCAGACACCAAAAGGAATTCTGTTTCATGCAGAAATCCTTGAAATTACAAGAAGTGAGAAAGAAGTTACCTGTGCGGTCAAAAAAGATGGTGGGGATGATCCGGATATTACGTCCGGGGCACTCATTTTTTCCACAGTGAGCTTTGCTGACGAAGAGGAAAAAACATTGAAACAGCATAACGGACAGCTTTCCGGGATTTGTGTGGAAGCGATGCAGGAGAAACAGGCGGTCATTCACATTGACGGAGGTAAGGGCGTTGGAAGAGTGACAAAGCCCGGATTAGACCAGCCGGTTGGGAATGCAGCCATTAATCATGTGCCACGGGAAATGATTGAAAAAGAGGTACAGGAAGTATGCGCATTGGCAGATTTCTGCGGAGTGCTTCATATTACAATCTCAGTGCCGGACGGAGAGCGTTTGGCGGAGCAGACCTTCAATCCGAGGCTTGGGATTGTCGGGGGAATTTCTATTTTGGGAACCTCCGGGATTGTAGAACCGATGAGCAGTCAGGCACTTCTTGATACGATCAAAGTCGAATTGAACCAGAAAAAAGCAGAAGGTTATGGGATTGCCGCTGTTTCGCCCGGCAATTACGGGCTGGATTACATGAAAAAAACATATGATTACGACCTTGACCGGAGTGTGAAGTGCAGTAATTTTATCGGAGACACCATTGATATGGCAGTTGATATTGGATTTGAAAAAATGCTGCTCACAGGACATATCGGAAAACTGGTAAAAGTGGCAGGAGGAATTATGAACACACACTCCAAAGAGGGAGACTGCCGTATGGAATTGCTTGTCGCGGCTTCTGTGAGAAATCAAGTGCCCTACACGGTGCTCGAAGAAATCCTGCAATGTGTCACCACGGAAGAAGCAGTCAGGAAACTGGATGCCTGTGGCAAAAAAGATGCTGTGATGCAGGATCTGTTGTCAAAAATCATGTTTTATCTGAACAAACGGGCGGCAGGAAAAATGCAGATCGAGGTCATCCTTTATTCCAATGAATTTGGAGAGCTGGCAAAGTCCGCTGGAGCAATAGAATTTTTAGCGGAATTGATGTGATTTATGGGTAAATTGCGAAACTCATGGAAACCTAAATGGAAATTATATTGGGAAAGGAAACAAAACGATGGTTTATTTTGTGGGAGCAGGACCGGGAGCGGCAGATCTTATCACGGTACGTGGAATGCGTCTGTTAGAAAAGGCAGATGTGGTAATTTATGCGGGTTCGCTTGTGAATCCGGAACTTTTATCTTATTGCAAAAAAGAGTGTGAGATACATAACAGTGCATACATGACCTTAGAAGAGGTACTCAATGTCATGGAAGAGGCGGAAAAACAAAAACTTACGACAGTGCGGCTTCACACCGGGGAACCAAGCATTTACGGAGCAGTGCGCGAGCAGATGGATCTGCTGGATGAAAAAGGTATTTCATATGAGAGCTGTCCGGGAGTCAGTGCCTGCTTTGGAGCGGCAGCTTTGTTAAATCTGGAATATACTTTACCGGAAGTGTCCCAGTCATTGATCATTACCCGCATGGAAGGCAGAACCAAAGTGCCGGAGAGAGAGAGCATTGAGAGTTTTGCAGCACATCATGCTTCCATGTCAATTTATTTAAGTACAGGAATGCTGGGAGAACTGAGCAGACGGCTGATCGCAGGCGGGTATGGGAAAGACACACCGGCAGCAATTGTATACAAGGCGACCTGGCCGGAGGAAGAAGCGCATCTGTGCACGGTGGAACAGTTAGAAGAGACGGCAAAAGCGCATAACATTACAAAAACAGCGCTGATCATCGTGGGAGATATTGTGGCACACCAGCATTATGAGAAATCCAGACTGTATGCGCCGGATTTTGAAACGGAATTTCGTAAGATGAAAAAATCAAGGGAAAAAGAATGAATATCAGTATTATTACGTTTACAGAGAACGGAACAAAACTTGCAGAAAAAATCAGACAGGCTTTTGTGAGCGCGAAAACGGAAGAAGCAAAAAACCTTGGATTATCGCTATCTGACTGGACAAGACAGCAGTTTGCAGAGAAAAATGCGATTGTTGTAATTGGAGCCTGTGGCATTGCAGTGCGCATGATCGCACCATTTGTGTCGGATAAGCTGAGTGACAGTCCGGTGGTTGTGGCAGACGAGGCAGGGACTTTTGTGATTCCACTGCTTTCCGGGCATATGGGAGGAGCCAATGAGCTTGCAGAACAGATTGCAAGACAGATTGGCGGGATTCCGGTCATCACAACGGCAACCGATGTGAATCATACTTTTTCTGTGGATTTGTTTGCAAAAAAATGTGGTCTTTCCATTTATAACCGGGAGGGGATCGCAAAAGTTTCAGCCAAAATACTGGATGGAAAAACGCCGGATATTGTGATCTCATCAGAGAAAACAGACTTAGAGCAGGGAGTACTCGGATTGCAGCCGAGAGAATATATTTTAGGAATCGGCTGCCGCAGGGGAAAAAGCTTTGAAGAACTGGATGCATTTATACAAAAGTGGCTGGATCATGCAGGCATTGAAAAAAGACTTGTGCGCGCAGCAGCTTCCATTGATCTGAAAAAAGAGGAGAAAGGCCTGCTGAGGTGGTGTATGGCAAACCGAATCCCGTTTTTAACCTATTCCGCGGAGGAGTTAAAACAGGTAAAGGGAGACTTTCAGGAGTCCTCCTTTGTAAAAGAAAAGACAGGCGTGGACAATGTCTGCGAGCGAGCTGCAATGAAAGCGGCAAACGAAGAAGGAACTTTTATTTTGCGGAAGCAGGCGGAAAACGGCATGACGATCGCAATTGTAAAATACGACTGGAAATTGGAAAGAGAGCTGGCAAAGGAGTACAGGATCGATGAGCAGTAAAATTTATATCGTGGGAATGGGGCCGGGAACCGGGGAAATGATGACTCCACAGGCAGATCATGCATTGTGCGGCAGCGATGTGATCGTCGGATATCCGGTGTATTTAAAATTATTAGGCGGTAAATATCGGAAAAAAGAATTTTTATCCACACCGATGAAACAGGAAGTCAGACGCTGTGAGATGTGTTTTGAGGAAGCAGAAAAAGGAAAAACGGTTGCGATGGTATGCAGTGGGGATGCAGGCGTGTATGGAATGGCATCCCTGCTCTATGAGATGTCGGAAGCGCATCCGGGATGTGAACTTGAGGTGATCCCCGGGATCACAGCGGCAAACAGTGGGGCAGCGGCGCTTGGAGCACCACTAAACCACGATTACTGCGTCATCAGCTTAAGTGATCTTATGACACCGTGGGAGATTATCGAAAAAAGGCTTGCGGCAGCGGCGATGGGCGATTTTTGCATGGCGATTTATAATCCATCCAGCCACCACAGGGCAGATTATCTTAAGAAGGCCTGTGACATTTTACAAAAAAACGGAGTGGAGCCGGAGAGAGCCTGTGGCTATGTGGAAAACATCGGAAGAGAAAACACAGCCTGTGAAGTCTGCACACTCGCAGAATTGCGGGAGCGTCAGGTGAATATGTTTACAACGGTATTTATTGGAAATTCCAGAACAAAAATCATAGGTGGGAAACTTGTCACACCGAGAGGGTATGTGCTGCCGGATCCGGCGGTTTAAAGTATGCTGTATTTTAATTTGCATGTGACAATCGTGCAAACAGGAGAAAGAAATTCATGAATAAAATTCTTATTTTTTCAGGAACAACAGAAGGACGCATGTTAGCGCAGACATTGTCTGAAAATGGAATCCGCTGTATTGTTTCCGTGGCAACAGAATATGGTGAGAGCGTCATGCCGGAGATGGAAGGAGTTACGGTTCATAAAGGCAGGATGGATTTGGAGAAAATGCAGAAGTTCATCGCACAGAGCGAGGTGGCAGCGGTGGTGGATGCAACGCATCCGTTTGCAACGGCAGTTTCGGAAAACATCAGGGAAAGTCTGAAAAATACGGAGATTCCGTATATCCGGCTGCAGAGGGAGACTTCGGATATTGCATTAAATAAGGATACAATACAGGAAAATCACTCAGATGTGATACTGTGCAGTGACGCCACAGAATGTGCAGACTTCTTAAACTCCACAGATGGAAACATCCTGCTCACAACCGGGAGCAAAGATCTTGCCACATACAGTCAGAATGAAGCATTAAAAGACCGCCTGTTTGTCCGTGTATTGCCGGGATTGGAGAGCATATCTCTCTGCGAGCAGAACAGCGTCTGTGGAAAACAGATTATTGCGATGCAGGGACCTTTTTCATTGGAAATGAACCGTGCACTGATCAGACAGTTTCATATAAGGTACCTGGTCACAAAGGAGAGTGGCAGAACCGGGGGATTTCTGGAAAAAATAAAAGCAGCCGAGGCGGAAGGAATCACTGCCTGTGTGATCGGCAATCCGGAAAAACAAAACAGTGGGGATTCTTTTGCACAGGTGTGCAGAAAAATTTCAGAAATCACAGGAAAAACAATAAAAAATCAGATTTTCCTGATCGGAATCGGTATGGGAAATGCGCAGACGCTCACGATGGAAGCTGCAGAAAAAATCCGGGAAGCAGACTACATTTTTGGAGCAAAACGGATGCTAAGGACAACAAAAAATGAGCAGGCAGTCCGTTATCCCTATTATCTTGCAGCGGATATTGTCCCGGAGCTGGACAGGTTATCCGGCTGCGGGGTAAAAGTGGTCATTCTTTTTTCCGGTGATACCGGTTTTTACAGCGGATGCGGGAAACTATATGAAACACTGAGAAGCAGAAGTGACAGCAGTGTGCGCATCTATCCCGGAATTTCCTCGGTGTCGTATCTGGCAGCATTGACCGGGTACAGTTATCAGGATGCGGCAGTTTTAAGTATCCATGGACACGGAGCGGAGACAGAGTGGATCGGAAATCTGACAGAGACCATTCGTTTTTCTGCGAAAACATTTTTGCTGATGTCCGGAAAAGAGGATGTGCAAAAACTTGGCAGACTGTTACAGAAATATCATTTGCAGAACTGTAAGGTACTTGCAGGTTTCCAGCTGTCCTATCCGCAGGAGAAAGTTTTGGCATTAACGCCGGAAGCATGTGAGCATGTGGAAGAAACCGGATTGTATATATGTCTCATCCTAAATCCGGATGCAGAAAAAAAGGCAGTTACCTGTGGGATGCGGGATGAGGAATTTTTGCGGGATAAAGTTCCGATGACAAAAGAGGAGATAAGAGCGTTGTCTATCTGCAAATTGCATTTAAAAGAGGATTCCGTCTGCTATGATATCGGAAGCGGAACAGGTTCTGTCGCAGTGGAGATCGCAAAAAGAAGTGGGAAGATCCGGGTTTTTGCGATTGAAAAAAAGCCGCTTGCACTGGAACTGATCCAGAAAAATATCGAGAAATTCGCTCTGCCGAACATTCAGGTAATCGCCGGTGAGGCACCGGACTGTCTTAAGACAGAAGAACGGAGTGAGCATCCGACACATGCGTTCATCGGTGGAAGCAGTGGCAGATTAAAAGAAATCTTAGATGTTTTATATAAAAAAAATCATGAAATGAGGATCGTGATCAACTGCATCAGTTTAGAGACGATCCGTGAACTGACATTGCTGGAAACAGACAGCCGTATCACGGATCTCGAGATCATTCAGGTGCAGGTATCCCGTGCAAAAACAGTCGGCGGTTATCATCTGATGCAGGGAGAAAATCCAATCTACATCTGCTCTTTTGATTTTACCGGGGATGTATGTTGAATGGGATTGAAAACAATATGGCAGCAATAAAAAGATATTTTATAAATTTCAAAAAGGAATGAAACTATGAAAACATCAGGGGTTATGATCGCTGCGGTAAAAAGCGGCAGTGGAAAGACAACCATCACATGTGCTTTTTTAAAACAGTTATTATGCAGGAAAAAACATCCGGTGTCCTTTAAGTGCGGACCGGATTATATTGATCCGATGTTTCATGAACAGGTGTTAAAAATTCCATCCAAAAATTTGGATACATTTTTTTCAGATGCATCACAGATACAGGCGTTATATGAGATGGAACTGCCGGGACACGATATCGCAGTGTTAGAAGGGGTTATGGGACTTTACGATGGACTTGGCGGAATCAGGGAGGAGGGATCTTCCTACCATCTGGCCAGGACGCTGGATGTCCCGATTATTCTGGTAGTGGATGCGCGTGGCATGGGAAAATCTGTGATTCCGCTTATTGCAGGATTCTTACAATATGATGAGAAGAAGCTGATCAAAGGTGTGATCCTAAACCGGACAAGTAAAATGTTTTTTGATACCATTGCACCGCTGATCGAAGAAGAACTTGCGATAAAAGCACTGGGATGCATTCCGAATGAAAAAGAACTGACGATCAGTTCCAGGCATCTGGGTCTGATCCTGCCGGAAGAAATGGAAGAACTGAATTTTCAGTTGGAAAAAGCCGGACAATTGCTGGAAAAATATGTGGATGTTGATGCGATGATCGGGATTGCGGAATGCGCTTTGCGAGAGAAAGAAGAAACTGTAGAAGATGATGAAACAAAACTAGAAGATGAAATAGAGCAAGAAAATGAAATGAAGCCAGAAAAAAATTTGGAAGAAAAAGAAGCATCTGGGAAAGTTAAAATTTTTTTGCAAGCAATCTCCAATGAAAAAAATAAACTATATGATATAGGAAACTCTGATACAAATACAATATCGCCTAGAATCGCTGTGGCGAAAGACGAAGCATTCTGTTTTTATTACCGTGACAACCTAAGAATGCTGGAACACTATGGAGCAGAGCTGGTATTTTTTTCACCGCTGCATGATGAGAAGCTTCCGGAAAACATTCATGGCTTACTGTTAGGCGGCGGTTATCCGGAATTATACGCTAAGCAGCTTGAAGAAAATGAGAGCATGCGGAAATCAATCAAAGAAGCGCTGGAACAGCAGTTACCTTCCCTGGCAGAATGTGGGGGATTTATGTATCTGCATGACACGCTCACGGACAGGGAGGGAACAACTTATCAAATGGCAGGCGTGATCCCGGCAGAGTGTCAGTACATGGGAAAACTGGTACGGTTTGGCTATGTGGAGGTACAGCTGCCGCAAGGACTCACGGAGAAGGGAACAGCGGAAAGACCGGAACCGGAAAAAATAAAGGCGCATGAGTTCCACTATTTCGACAGCACAGCGAATGGAGAGGATTGCATTGCCACAAAACCGGTGACCGGAAGAAGCTGGAAGTGCATTCATGCATCGGACGATCATTTCTGGGGCTTTCCACATCTGTATTATCCGTCAGATCCAAAGTTTGTGAAATGGTTTTTGGAAAGAACAGAAAAACACATTTGAGATTGCAAAAAAAACATGGGTGTGCTAACATGGATAAGGCTTAGACCGCTATATCATTCATGCGGTGTGGAAGCGTAAAAAAATGACAGTTTCATAGAGAAGACAGTTGGTGCCAGCCGGTTTTGTTAAGACCAGACTGGTTAAAAGGGAAACAGGTGTGATTCCTGTACGATCTCGTCACTGTGATAAGGGAGTGCAGATTCTTTTTCCGCATGGAAAGTCACTGGTGCATGGCACTGGGAAGGCAGAATCTGTATGAGGATCTTTCAGCCAGGAAACCTGCCAATCGTCTGGTACAGGGAAATGAATTCCCAGATCACGAGTAATTGGTCGTACTGTTTAGAGGGCTTTCTGACAAAAAGCCTGATTTTCATTGACTTTTTACTCCGTTCAGGACATCTGACCGGAGATTTTTTTTGCCGTATTATAAAAGATAGGGCATAATATTTTTTCTTTGTGTACAGATCTCTATGAAGCAGAAGTAAATCACAAAGAGGAGAAAAAAATGAAGAAAAAAACACTTGCACTTGTTCTTGCGTTTACAATGACAGCAGCCCTTTTTACAGGATGCGGAAGCAAGAAAGAGACAGAGACAACACAGACACAGACAGAAACAACTGCTGAGACAGAGAGTGAAGAGGTCGATGATCAGGCCGCAGCAGACGAAGTTGCAGCACTCATCGATGCCATCTATGTGCAGACAAGAAATGAGAACACAGATGAGCAGTGTGCAGCAGCAAAAGCAGCATGGGACAAGCTGACAGATGCACAGAAGGAACTTGTTGAGGGAGAAAATGCTGACCCGGATTATTTCGGAAGAGATACAGGAGATGCATCCAAGGATGATCCTTTGAATGAGGACGGAATCGGAGAGAACGAGCTTTTAGTGGTAAGTTTTGGTACATCCTTCAACGACAGCAGGGCAGAGGATATCGGTGGTGTGGAAAAAGCACTGCAGGAAGCAAATCCGGACTGGTCTGTAAGAAGAGCTTTCACAGCACAGATCATCATCAACCATGTACAGGCAAGAGATGGTGAAAAAATTGACAATGTAGAACAGGCACTCGACAGAGCAGTAGAAAATGGTGTAAAAAATCTCGTAGTACAGCCAACTCATTTGATGCATGGTGCAGAGTATGATGAACTCGTAGATGCATTAGATGGATACAAAGATAAATTTGAGACAGTTACGATCGCTGAACCGTTACTTGGCGAAGTTGGAAGTGATGCAACTGTTGTCAATGAAGATAAAGCAGCCGTTGCAGAAGCTATCACAGCAGAGGCAGTAAAGACAGCAGGTTTTGATTCCTTAGAGGCAGCAAAAGAAGATGGTACAGCATTTGTGTTCATGGGACATGGTACTTCCCATACTGCAAAAGTAAGCTACAGCCAGATGGCTGCCCAGATGGAAAAATTAGGCTATGACAACGTATTCATCGGAACAGTAGAAGGTGAGCCGGAAGAGACAGCATGTGAGAACGTGATCGCAGCAGTAAAAGAAGCCGGTTACACAAAAGTGATCCTTCGTCCTTTAATGGTCGTAGCCGGAGATCACGCCAATAACGATATGGCTGGCGATGATGACGATTCCTGGAAGAGCCAGTTTGTTGCAAGCGGTAACTTTGAAAGCGTTGACTGCCAGATCGCTGGACTTGGCGGAATCGATGCCATCCAGCAGATTTATGCAGCCCATACAAAAGGAGGCATCGAATCCCTCGGTTCTGCTATGCTTTCTTCCGCAAGCAAGAGTGAAGCTCTTGCAGACGGAACATATTCTGCAAAATTCGACACTGACAGCGGCATGTTTCATGTGAACGAAGTGTATGACGGACGTGGAACACTTACGGTAAAGGATGGCAAAATGACACTTCACATCGTGATGCCATCCCAGAACATTGTAAATCTTTTCTTAGGAACTGCAGAAGATGCTAAAAAGGATGGAGCAAAACTGATCCAGCCAACAACAGAAGAAGTTACATACTCTGATGGTTCCAAAGAGGAAGTTTATGCTTTTGACGTTCCGGTAGAAGCATTAGATCAGGAGTTTGATCTTGCGTTAATCGGAACAAAAGGAAAATGGTATGATCATAAGGTCAGTGTTTCGGATGCACAGGTCAAGTAAGCTGGTGTAAAAACAAAATAATATATCTGTAAATGAATGCATGAGATATGGATAACATATGGAAAGCAGCGTTTGCAGATCAGAAAAGAGACGCACAGATTGTTTCGATGAGAGACAGTCTGTGCGTTTTTACTATGGCTTTAGCCTGTTGAGTGCATAGGCATGTTAGGTGACCTGATATTTCTGACTTCTGTTCTTTGTATGAAGGATAGCTGGAGAGCGGGAATACCTGATAAGGATAGAACAGAACTGGTCACATCCGGAATTTATCGTTATAGCCGGAATCCGGCTTTTTTGGGTTTTGACTTTATGTATGCAGGTCTGTTGCTGATGTATTATCATAAGACCTGCTCTGTCGAGACGATTATTGACATCAGCAAATATCTTTTCGCCAAGTTTGTTTGCTTCAAGCATATGTCTGAACTTAAGCAAAGTAGTTGCATCCGGCACCTGTTGTTCATTGAAATCTATATGCATAAAAGAACGCATGGCGTAACTGTCATAGATAGAATCCTCGATTCCTTCATCAGACAGACTAAACCCAATCTGCATGAGATACATGCGAAGCATAGTTTCGATACCGATAGGTTTGCGACCACGCTTGTTAGCAAAATAGAATGGGCGGATCATTTCTACCCAGTATGACCATGGGATAATTTCTTCCATGGCATCAAGGAATTCTTCACGCTTGGTTTTCTTCTTGCGGTTGGAGTATTCAATATCAGAAGATGTTAGTTGATTCATAGGTATACGATCTTTCAATTGATACCTATATTATATCAAAAATTACGAGGAGATGCATGAATTGATCAGCGTTTCCCTAGCTTAAAAGCCGTAGACATTAAGTGATAAACATGATACATTTATGGAGAAGAGAGATATATAATCTTCTCCATATTTTTTTGGAGGAAATTATATGGGTAAAATAAATATGCAGGATTTCGCAAGATTCCAATGATTAAGAAAGTGCATGATGTGCTTATATAATCAGAGAACATGCCATAAAGACATTGCTAATCGGTTTTCTCCGAGAGAAGGATTTGAGGATCTGGTATTTACTTCTAAGACGAACAATCCTATCAATGTAGCTAACATCAAAGATTCTATCAATTACATTGTAGATCGGATTAACAGAGAAAATCCGGAGCAGCTTGATCAGAATGCCACTGCGCCCACAGCTAGGCAGCCCAGATAATAAAAATAGTTTCGCAAACGCCTAATAACAGCATCAGTAAAAGGAGGAATCGACGAATGAGGCAACGAAAAATGAAACAACGGAAATCAAAACAAAGCAAATCATTCGCAAAAATCCTGACCTTAGGGATTGCCGCAGCTACGGTCGTCTCATCCTTGAGTGTACCTGGTGGATTGCTCGCACCGGAAACGGTATACGCAGACGACAACACCGGGACGGCAGAGTCCGGAGATCAGGTCACAGAGCCACAGGAGAAACCAATTCAGTTTGATGTGAGTATAAGACCAAACGATAGCGCTACCGCATATGTTATGCAGGTGACAAGTCTGGCAGATACTGATATGAGGAGCTATCAGTATAGTATCAATGGCAAAGATTATTACCCATTGCAGAAACTTCAGACGGAGGAGACGTTTGGCGCGCGTCAGATGGTTGATCTTCACATCAGAGAGGTTGGGTCAGATAATAAGATTTTGGCAGCTGGCAATCGTAAGATTGAAACTCCGAGAGACAGCGGCGTTCCGACGATTTCCGGTGCTGACAAGTTTTCAGACCGCACGGAGGTGACGATCACAGCGCCCCCCGGTGCGATTATTTATTACACAACAGATGATACAGTGCCAACAAAGGAATCGCAGAAGTACGACACACCGATTACGCTGACAGAGACGACTACGATCAAGGCGATTGCGATAGAAGATGGTCATATCATGAGTGATGTGGTCGGAATGGCATTTACGAAAGAATCATCCGGCGGTTCCACCGACAGCGGATCTGAAACTGCTCCGCCACAGGAGGAAACAATTCAGTTTGATGTGATTATAGGACCAAACGATAGCGCTACCGTATATGTTATGCAGGTGACAAGTCTGGCAGATACTGATATGATGAGCTATCAGTATAGTATCAATGGCACAGATTATTACTCATTGCAGAAACTTCAGACGCAGGAGACATTTGGCGCCGGTCAGACGGTTGATCTTCACGTCAGAGCGGTCGGATCAGGCGATAAGATTTTGGCAGCTGGCAATTGTATGATCACAACTCCGAGCGCCAGCGACGTTCCGACGATCTCCGGTACTGACAAGTTTTCGGACCGCACGGAGGTGATGATCACAGCGACCCCCGGTGCGATCATTTATTACACAACAGATGGTACAGTGCCAACAAATAAATCGCAGCGGTACAATACAGCGATTGCGCTGACAGAGACGACTACGATCCAGGCGATTGCGATAGAAGATGGTCATATCATGAGTGATGTGGTCGGAATGGCATTTACGAAAGAATCATCCGGCGGCAGTAGTTCGGATGGGGGCACTTCCGGTGGAAGCAGTTCCGGCAGCAACTCGGACAGTGGAAACAGTTCCGGCAGCAACTCGGACAGTGGAAACAGTTCCGGCAGTAATTCGGACAGTGGAAACAGTTCCGGCAGTAACTCGGACAGTGGAAGCAGCTCGGACAGTGGAAGCAGCTCCGGCAGCAGTTCATCAGGCGGTTCCACCGACAGCGGATCTGAAACTGCTCCGCCACAGGACGATAACAAGGACAAGACTACGACTAAGACTAAGACTGAAACCAGAGAAGATGGTACAGTTGTGACCACGACTGAAATCCGGGCAGAGGACGGTTCCGTACAGATCAGGACCGAGATCAGAAATGAAAAGACAGGAATGAATATCGTGGTCAATGTATCGAAGAATGCCAAAGGGAAGATCACTTCAGCTACCGCAGAAATTCTTGATAGAGGTTTTGGCAATGTGAAGATCTCCGGGGAAGCACTTTCAGAGATCGTAAAGGCAGCAGGCACGAAGAAGGTAAAGACCACGATCAAGATGCTCACGAAAAACGACTGGGTCATCCGGGAAGTGACGGTCAATGTAAATACGCTTCTGAAAAGAACCGTGAGACCTAAAAAAATGAAGATCATTGAGATAGATCCCGAAACAGGTGAGAAGCTTGTTGTCAGTAAAATGCCTTTCAGGGTAGCGGCAGATGGAAGCGTTGAACTGGATCATAATGAGCTGGGTCACGGAATCTATGAGTTAGTGACAGCCGATGAGGAAGAAGCACTCACGAAACAGATACTGCGGTCGATCAAAGCCACGAAACAATCAGCCACCATCCGCGAGAAGCAGGGGACGTACTTCTGGTTTGAGAAAGGGGTCAACTGGTACAATGTTGATAAAGTGACTTTTTCGGTTCTCAATCCGGATGTGGCGCGCGTTAGCTCAAATGGCAGGATCACGGGTCTGAAGCCCGGAAAGACAGTCGTCAAGGCGGTTGTCAGACTGGAAAACGGTCAGTCAAAGGTCATAAGAATGCCTGTAACCGTAAACGAGAAGAAGTAACAGCTGTTGGAAATATGTTACTGTAATGAGGCACGAGTAAACAGTAATGGGATAATGGTGAATGGCTTCGTGTAGCTGGCGAACTTATCCCGGATGATTTATTTTAAAAATGCAACCGCTACATTTTCATCATTTACACATGAACTGGAAGTAGAGAAGTTCTAATGACTAAGGATAAGTGGTATAAATAACTGTTTGAAAGACAATATGCTTATAAATATCTGATTTGACAAATAAACGACCGTTTACTATAATTGAAATGTAAACGGTCGTTTATTTTACGAGCAGGAGGTTTGGGTATGTCAAAAACTACAAAGGAAGATATATTGATTGTTGCATTACATTTATTTGCGAGAGATGGATATGAAGCTGTGTCCGTCAGTCAGATTGCGGGTGAGCTTGGCATGACAAAAGGTGCATTGTATAGGCATTATGAGAGTAAGAGAGATATTTTTGAACATATTGTAAAAAGCATGGAGCAGGGGGATGGCGAACAGGCAGAGGAATATGATATGCCTGCTGATAAAAAGGAAAATGAACCGGAACAGTATGAAGAGATTTCTACGGACAATTTCGTGGAATACAGTAAATCTATGTTTTCGTATTGGACAGAAAATGATTTTGCATCATCATTTCGAAAGATGCTTACATTAGAGCAGTTTCGGAATGAGGAGATGCAGGCATTGTATCAGCAGTATCTTGTGTCCGGTCCGGTAGGATATGTGAAGGATTTGTTTAAGAGCATGGGTGTTGTGGAGGCAGATAAAAAAGCAACCATGTTTTATTCCATCATGTTTTTCTATTATAGTCTGTATGATGGAGCAAAGGATAAAACAAGAATAAAAGAGCAGTTTGAAAAAAGTATTAGCGGTCTTATATAGGGAACGTATTAGAGAGAATACATACAATAAAAATGCAGTTGATTATCTTGCAATACCATGAGTTAAAAAGAAATGGAGAAAATGAAGGAAAATATTATCATTCGATTGGAAAGAGAAAATGAATACCGTGAGGTAGAAAATCTGGTAAGGGAGAGTTTCTGGAATGTGTATCGCCCAGGTTGTCTGGAGCATTATGTACTCCATCAGCTTCGCAACGATCCGGCATTTGTTCCAGAATTGGATTTTGTCATGACATTAGATGGACAGTTGATTGGACAGAACATGTTTATGAAGGCTGTGATTGCAGCCGATGATGGCAGAAGTATTCCCATTATGACCATGGGACCAATCTGTATTGCACCGTAGCTTAAAAGGAAGGAGGATGCATCTTTCTTTCTGTGCGAAGAACTGATGCCGGGATATCTTAATGGAATTACAGGAGAGTATGCACCTCCGGCAGGATATCTGGTAAATGAAAAGGAAGCAGAGGCATTTGATAGAGCGTTTCCGTATATGGAGAAGAAAAAACTTCCGGGACAGATTTTCTAAAATGTAGCAAACTTCATCAAATCTTTATTTTTCCCTGATAGATTATATTTCAGTAAGAAATGAAATATGGAAGGAAGGATAGTAAAGA